>X67_European_Roe__coassemble_19_pt1 | contig 40057 bp, 38 predicted proteins | sample X67_European_Roe__metabat2_low_PE_011 | metagenome-assembled genome bin X67_European_Roe
CTTGCCACTCTCGTTTTTCCCGAAAGCGAGTGCAAAGTTAATACCTTTCTCCAAATTACAAAAAAATATTTCCCTCAAAAAGACAAAAAAATTACCCACTATTTCCACAACACTCTAATTTTCAGAATATTTACACATAAGTTAAAGTATGTTAATACCCAAATTCAACCAAAAGAAAAGTGCCGAGATACAAAAAACTCGACACTCATAACTATTATTCTGCACTTCTTTTAAAAGCTACCTAAAATTCTTACTTATCAACAAGCCTAAGCAGTTCATCACACACCTTAACCGTCTGCCCCAGCTCTTGCTTAAATGTCTTTTGACTTTTCACTCCTAATATATATATAGGCAAACCTATCGGGAACAATATCATGAGCACCACTCCAAACTTAGGCAATTTAACAGGTTGATACAGCACCAAATTACGCAAAATAGGCAAATCAGCCGTTTTATTTATAACCAACTGCTCCTTTGAATTACCTAAATAAGTTGCCAAATCCTCTATATCAGCATATAATTTATCACGCACCTCCTGAGAATAGCCGCACGTCCAATACTTTAGATAAGACTGTCTTTTGGCATGCATGTTCAAGAAATCAATACATTCGGTCTTCAACGCATTTATTTTTGCCACAGCCACATCGGCAATAACATCATCCATGACAACTTCTTTCATCTCCATGTGACGCACTTGCTGCATACCGATGAATCTCCTAAAGAAATTCATATAGGCATCGGGATTGAATACCGCCGAGTCATTTACAGCCTTATATGTAAAGAACACTCCAAGGGGCAACAGCACCGCTGAACTCAGCCACATGCCGCGCCACACTTCCCAGTGCCCGTCCCTCGCCATCTTATACCCCATATTATCAAAGATATAATATACGATAAAAAGGAATACGGAAATAACAATAGGAGTTCCCAAACCGCCTTTACGGATAATAGCTCCCAAAGGCGCACCTATAAAGAAGAAGACCAGACATGCAAACGACAACGTAAACTTTCTCTGCAATTCTATTTCATGTCGCCTGATGGTCTTTTTGCTTTCCTCAAGCGAATACCCCTTATATCCAAATTCTTGTCTTACGCTCAATGCACGTTTTTGAGCATTATTCACAAGCATCTTCTTTTTCTCCAATTCAAGCGCTCCAAACATCGAATCGAGTTCCAATGGCTTCTCCATAGCCACAGGTCCTACACTTTCTTCCACCTGCACCCCTTTCTTGAGCGTACTCCGCCGCCAAGGGACACCGCAAACCGGGTCTTTAAGTGTTTGCTGTGCAATAGACCCTCCAATGGAATCCACTTTCACATTAACAGAATCGATAGTATGTTGCAATTGAGCCAAATTTTTTCCCACATACTGATTACTCATGTTTTCATCATCCATTCTATTGAAAGTGGCGTCAAACGGTATCAGTATCTCTTTCAGAGAAAAAGTCTCACGCCGATAAAGCGCACTATTTCTCCTACCCATAGTGCGGTCGTCTTTCAAATCCTCAAAAGACTCACCACTATACAACTGCAAAAACAGATGTTTTTTATCTTCCGTAAAACTTAGCTTACCAGAATCAGCCACAATCACATTGGCATAGCCATAACCCTTAGACACATCATATATCATCATGTCATGCAGGATTCCGGTTTCCTTGTCCTTAGATTTCACAAAGAGATTATAACCTTGAATCTGATCATAAAAAGCTCCCTCGGGTATTTCCAATTCAGGCGATTTCTGGCGCATCGAGAACAATAATGTCCACATTTTCACATTGGCCTTAGGCAGAACGTTATTCTGAAAAAAGAACGCACCCACCGAAACCATACATATCAACACCATCAACGGGCTCATTACTTTCAGCAATGAGACGCCCGACGCTTTCATCGCCGTCAGCTCAAAATGTTCGCCCAAATTCCCGAACACCATCAACGATGCGAGCAATATAGAAAGCGGCAATGCCATAGGAACCATCGTGAGTGCCGCATAAAAGAACAATTCGGCAATTACCACTATATCCAAGCCCTTTCCCACCATATCGTCTATATACTTCCATAGGAATTGCATCATCACTATGAAAAGACATATAAAAAATGTCATGAAAAACAGCGGCAGAAAAGTCTTGAGTATAAATAAATATAGCCTTTTAACCCTTATCATTCATCCAAACTTTAACAGGCTGCAAAATTAAGCAATTTAATCGGCATAAACAAAATTGCACCGATTCAGCACCCCAACTTACGCTTCAACGTTTTCACCTGCTTTATCCACAACGCTTTCGACCCCTCTTCTTCATCAGGTTCGGCAAAATCAGTCACCGTGAGCAACGTGCTGCCGGTCATTTCGGATACTGTTATCTTAAATTCAAAATAAGACTTATCATCGTCATCAATCCAACGAAATTTTATACGCTCGCCCGAGCGCAGCGACATCTGCAGTGCCTCAGTAGGATAATTATCCCAAAAGAAAATGAATTGTTTACCCTCTTGCTTCACCTCATCGGCAAACCACTGATTCAACCCGTTAGGAGTAGCGATATACATCCACAACAGCGACGCCGGCGTCCCTTTCATGTTAAATTCCAATGTATATTTATTCTTTGACATAGCGTTTTTCTTATTAGATTGAATATTATCATTTGCGAATCTAACACATTATTTATATATAAGCAATATTTTAACCGAAAAAAATACAATATTTCTACGTTTGCATAAGAAAAGTTGCTACTTTTGTATGTAAAATTATTTTATTATTATGGTCGACCTTTTTAAAGAACTAAAAGCCAGAGCTATAGCAAACAAGCAGCGCATAGTTCTGCCGGAGAGTACAGAAATACGTACCCTCCAAGCAGCAAATCAAGTATTAGCAGAGGGCGTAGCCGATGTCATTCTTATAGGAAATCCCGCCGAAGTATTGGCAAAAGCCGCCGAACTGAACTTGACACATATAGATAAAGCACGTATCGTAGACAACACCAACGATGCCGAAATCGAGAAATACGCCGAAATTTTCTATGAATTAAGAAAAAGCAAGGGTATCGACATGGAAACTGCGCGCAAAACCGCAAAGAATCCGCTTTATTTAGGTTGCCTGCTGATTAAGGCAGGAGAAGCCGACGGACAAGTGGCAGGAGCGCAAAACACGACAGGAAACGTACTTCGTGCAGCATTCCAAGTAATCAAGACCGCACCGGGTATCAACGTGGTGTCGGGTGCATTCGTAATGCTGTTGCCGGCAGGGTCTCCATACGGAACCGACGGCATACTTGTATTCGGCGACTGCGCTGTAATACCGGCACCTACAGCCAATGAACTTGCACAAATAGCCGTTTCCACTGCACAAACAGCCAAAGCCGTAGCCAAAGTTGACCCGGTAGTGGCAATGTTGAGTTTCTCCACCAAGGGCAGCGCATCACACGAAGTAGTAGACAAAGTTATCGAAGCTACCAAGATTGCAAAGGAAATGAATCCCGACTTGATTATCGACGGCGAACTGCAAGCCGATGCAGCAATCGTGCCATCGGTAGGTTTCAGCAAAGCTCCGGGCAGCCCTGTAGCAGGAAAAGCCAACGTACTTGTATTCCCTAATCTTGAAGTAGGAAACATTGCATATAAATTGGTTCAGCGCATCGGTAATGCCGAAGCCGTAGGACCCATCCTTCAAGGTCTTGCAAAACCGGTCAACGATCTTTCTCGCGGATGCAGTCCTGAAGACATCTACAAGACATTGATTATCACATGCAATCAAGCAATAGCGCAAAAAGAGACTGAAAACAACTTCTAAATTCTTTCACAAAAAAATGAACATATTAGTTCTCAACTGCGGCAGCAGTTCTGTAAAATACAAACTTATCGAGATTAAAGAAAACAAAGTGCTTGCAGAAGGCGGAGTGGAAAAAATAGGTTTACCCGATGCTTTCATCAAATTCAAGCTTACCGACGGTTCAAAGAAAATCGTAGAGCTTGATATCACCGACCATCAAGGTGCAATCAAGTCAATTTTGAACACAATCACAAGCGAAGAATTCGGTTGCATAAAGAGTTTTGAAGAAATCGACGCCGTGGGGCATCGCGTAGTACACGGTGGAGAAAAGTTCAACAAAAGCGTACTTATCACCGACGAAGTTATCGCCAAAGTGAAAGAATGCTACGACATAGCACCGCTCCACAACCCTGTGAACATAGCAGGAATCGATGCCATCTCAAGCATTCTGCCCAATGTGCCTCAAGTGGGCGTATTCGATACCGCATTCCACCAGACTATGCCTGCCAAGTCTTTCATGTATGCTCTCCCATACAAATTCTACAAAGAAGACGGAGTGCGACGCTACGGATTTCACGGCACAAGCCACCGCTACGTATCAAAACGCGTGTGCGAATTCCTCGGAGTGAAATATGAAGACCAAAAGATTATCACATGCCATGTGGGCAACGGCGGAAGTATTACCGCAATCGACCACGGAAAGAGCATCGACACTTCAATGGGACTTACTCCTACCGAAGGGCTTATGATGGGTACACGAGTAGGTGACGTTGACCCGGGAGCATTGACTTTCATCATGGAAAAGCATAATCTCACAGCAAAAGACCTGCAAGCAATCATCAACAAACAAAGCGGTATGGCAGGAGTAACCGACGTATCATCCGACATGCGTGAGATAGACGCTGCCATAGCCGATGGTAATGAACGTGCAAAACTCGGTCTTGAAATGTATGAGCAAAGAATTCTTAAATACGTAGGTGCATACGCAGCCGAAATGGGTGGTGTCGACATAATAGTATTCACAGGTGGTGTGGGCGAAAACCAAACACACGTAAGAGCCAATGTATGTCGTCCGCTAAGTTTCATCGGCGTAAAACTCGATGAAGAAGTTAACGCTTCCACACGAGGAATAGAATCTGTCATTAGCACACCCGATTCAAAAGTGAAAGTGGTGGTTATTCCTACCGATGAAGAATATCTTATCGCACGCGACACCGAAGCTATCGTTGAAGGTCGCGAAGTAGAATAAAGCAGAATCGCATACTGATATAAACATGCATAAAGAAAGGGCTGAGTTTTCGGTTAAATCCGACCTCAGCCCTTCTTCTTGAATTTAAAAAAATATCACTATTCTATGTTATTGGTGTCCGATAAAATTAAATCCATTTATCAACGAAAAGGAGTACGATTTTTAACCAAAAAGCGACATTTGTGCCTCCGGTTCATCTGAATTCTTTTCCACTGAAAGAACCTTCAATTCCTGTTCTTTCTGTTCCTTTTCTTTCTTTGTCTCTTCCTCTTTTATAACAGCCTCCGCCGTATCGGGTAAAAGCCAATCTATATCGTCAAGTTCGGCATCTATCTCTGTAGGAATGTCCTCCTCGGCTGTTTTATTCTCCAAATCCTCACCTGCTTGTTCCTTTTCGGGAATATTAACAGGCTCAGGCATCGAAAAATCATCAAAACTTTCGGGCTCAAGCGAAACATCAAAAGTTTCCTCCACCGCTTGACGCAAGTCAGCATCAACAAGTTCATCATCTATACGTCCGTTGACATTAAGTCTTGCCTGCAATTCGGCAATTTCAGCTTGAAACTCCCGCACTCTTTCTGCCTCTGCTGCTTTCAGCTCATTCTTCTCTGTCTCATGAAGTGCTTTCAAAGCCTCATAGTCGTTCTTTACCTTCTCTATTTCTGCCTTACAAGCTTCCAACTCGGCTTTCTGAGAATCCACCACCTCGTCCCGCTTATGCAATAATGACAATGTATCGGTATTCTCTTGCGCCAAGGCACTCGCTTTATCGTTGCTTGAAGATAACTCCATTTCGAGTTCGGCAATACGCCCCTTTAATATTTCTTCATCCCGAGCTGCCTCTAAAGCCTTTGCTTTCTCCTGTTCAAGAATCGATATTTTCTTCTGTAAACCTTGAACCTCATCTTCTTTTTTCTTCTTGAATTCTTCAACTTTATCCAGTTGTTCCTGAATATCATCGAGCATACCGAGGTTATCTGCCATTTCAGCCAATTCCGCCTTAGCCTTTTCCAATTCTCCGGTAACAGCACTAAGTTCCTCCGAAGATTTTTCAACCGATGCTTTCAATGTGGAATTTTCCTCCTTAACTTTCGCTGCCTCAGCTCTCAAATCATTAATAAGAGCATTGTTTATTTCCATCTTGACGTTATATTCCTCTTCCAACGCCTTCACAGTATCATCGGATGTACCTCCGACAGGCTGTGCCTTCATGCGGGCTATTTCGGCTTTCAATTCCACTATTTCTTTTTCAGCCTCCTCATTGGCATCGTTTCGCACCTGCGAAACCTTCAATTTATTAAGCAGGCTCTTGTTCTCAAGGTCGTACTGTTCCTTTTCTGCCTCTGCCGAAGCCACTTGATCTTCAAGATTACGTATACGTTCTTTCAAAGCCAACTTCTGACGCTCTTCGCTCATCTTCATTGCCTTCATTTCTTTCATATCGTTCTCGGCAGTCTCGCAACGAGCCTTATAATCCTCAACACGACTGTTGAGTTCGCCTTTCTCTCGCTCCCACTCGGCACGTGCTTGTTCAAGCCCTCTTTCCTTGGCATCTTTCACAAACGTTTTAAAACCGGGACCGAGAGCCTCATACAGATATTTCTTCTCGGCATCCACATCGAGACATTTCAATACCATAGGCGACAGATTGGCGTTTATTATTTCCACCAACCCATCAAAAACGCCATCGGGAATCTCGTCATCATCCCGAAAACTTACTGTGGCATCCTTGCCGTTTTCTTCCGAAATATCTTCACTTGAAGATGATTCATAAGTGATATAATCATCATCGTCATCATCTCCCGACCATCCTAATGCCCTTTTCAATCCTCCAAAAAATGACATATCTGTTATTATATGATATACTCTAAATTATTATTCTTTTTTAGCATCCACCCCACCGGGCTTAAGTACCACACCCAAACCTTTCCGTCCGTTTATGGCAACCACCAGCGACTCGTCAAACGCTATTATTTTCACGTTTTCAGTCTCCTCTACCACCGGCAATGCGTTCAGATATTCCATATCGCACTTGTTTCCCTCCACTGTTTCCTTCAATGTGAAATATCCCACACCGAATGAAGTAAGATTTTGGAAGAAATGTGTACCTTGGCTCGGATCTATGGCATTGCCTTTCAACTCAGTTTCAACAATCACCTTAGCTGCCGATATATGCGGCCATTTTACGGGTACACCGAGCGCACTGTCGCTTGACCCCCAACGTCCGGGACCTATGAGAATATAATTCTCGTTATTTTGCGTAAAGTTACGATTTATTTTTTCAATTTCACGTGCAATAGCCAAATTATTTGACATAGAGAATCTTTCCGGTTTCACAATCACTACATACCGAATATTATCCATCATGCCATGTCCCAATGCACCGGTGCTTTTCAACAGAACTTTCTCATCGGCAATACCGGCTACATCCTCATCGAGCATTTCTTTTCGGTCTACCATAGGACGTATCTGCAACCAATAAATCTGTCCTTTCCGTTCGTTATTTTCTCCGGTGTTGCGTTCGACCACTCCGGCAAATTCAATTTCTACAGGACGTTGCATGGCAGTCTGCCCTTTTTCAAGCATAAACGCCACAATCTCAGCCAAAGGGAAACATTTATGCTGCAACATATTGGCAAACGTTACCACACGCCTACCCTCGCCATAATCGCTATCGCGAATCACACCATCATAATGATCGTAAGTACTCACCATATAACGCAACGAGCCATTGGCAGCGGCATCCTGAATGCGTAACTTCTTTATATTAAATCCGTCATCTACGCTGAAATTCTCGGCGGCATTTTTCATGTCAAGTGCGTAGAACCGCATCTGCGTATCCTTTAACGCCAAATCAAGCGTACTCGTTTGCAACACATTATCGGGATGATGCGGAGAAAAACGCAATGCCTGCCCGCCGTCTACGATATATTTTCCAAGACCTACAGCCACCTCGGCAACACCCTCCTCAGGCTTTTCATCATTTATAGGATAATAATTCAACGAACGCCCCACCCCGGAGAATGAAGGATAATACACATCACCATAACTTGTACCCACAACTTCCTGAATAATCACAGCCATTTTCTCTTGGTCGATGATATTGCGGGTAGCGGTCATATATGCCTTGCTATCGGCAAAGAACACCGAGGCATACACACTCTTTATGGCATCACTCAACAACCTAAGCATATCATCTTTATCCTTGAGCAAGGGTATCATATATGTGGAATATATACCGGCAAACGGCTGATAATGGCTGTCCTCCAGCAAACTTGAACTGCGAACGGCAAGCGGACGATTCACTACTTCAAACAGTGCATAGAAATCCTCCACCAGTGACTTCTGCAAATCAGCTTTCAGGAATGCTTGCAGTATTTCCTCATCGGGAGCGTCACTAAGTGCTATCTGATATAAATTATTGTTCTCCATGAATTCATCGAAGATGTCGGTACACAGCACAACCGTTCGCGGAATCTGTACTGTCACACCATCGAAATTATCGCATTCAGGGAAATTCTTTATGATGGAATCAATAAAAGCCAAGCCTCTGCCTTTCCCGCCAAGCGACCCTTGCCCGATTCGTGCAAAATTGGAATAGTGGTCAAACCTGTCACGCTTGAAGATAGCCACTACACCGCGGTTCTTCATCTTACGATACTTTACAATCAAGTCAAATATAAGCTGCCTCACTGCCGGAGCTTCGCTGATGTCGGTAAAACGGTGCATTTTCATCACCTCGGCTATTGGGAACATGGCACGCGAATACAACCACCTTGAAATATCATTATACGACGCATGATATAATAATGATTCCGCCGGCACATAGAATATACTGTCCTGCAAATCTTTCAAGTCCTTGATACGCAACAATTCCTCTCCGGTATTTGGATTTTTTATTACAAAATCGCCAAATCCGAAATTATCCATGATGGCATGTCCCAAATCAACCGGTAGCTTCTTGGAATTTTTGTCGATGAACGTACCATGAAAATCTTTTACAAACTTTTCGTTCTCCACTTCACTGGACTCTATGATAAGCGGCAGATACGGGTCGCGACTGCGTAGTTCTTTAGCAAGACGAATTCCCGCATGAGGGTCTTTCTGCCCTTCACGCATAAAAGATACATCACTTATCACCCCGAGAATATTCTTGCTGAATCGCTCATAAATAGCCATTGCCTCCTCATAGTTGCGCGCAAGCATCACCTTAGGACGCCCGCGCAGGCGCATCATCTTTTCATGTTCATTCAACGCCTCGGTAGAAAATATAAGCGACTGACGCAATAAGAATTTGTATAAAGTAGGTAAAACAGATGAATAGAATCTGATGGAGTCCTCTACAAGCAGAATGAGCTGTACACCCACCTCATTTATATCATTATCGGCATTAAGCCTGTCCTCAAGCAACTTAATAATGGCAAGCAACAAATCCACATTCCCCAACCAGCTGAACACATAGTCCACACCGCCGAAATCCTCATTGGCAAGACGACGCGACACCTCTCGAGAAAACGGAGTAAGCACCACAATAGGTACATCGGGATAAAGTCGTTTAACCTCCTTTGCATTCACAAATGTACCGCTTATGTCCACACCCGGCATGGCTATCACCAAGTCGTAATGCTTCAACTCCAGCATTTCAAATGCTTGATTAAAATCGTTAACCTGCGTAAAACGTGGCGGGGAACTCAAATTCAACGCCATGTACTCAAAGAACAACTGTTCTTCCACGCGCCCGTCATCTTCCAACATAAAAGCATCATAGGACGATGAAATAAGCAACACATTGAACACACGACGCTGCATAAGATTCTTGAACGCCGTGTCCTTCAGATACAACTGACTTAACGCAGATTCATTCATTTTCTATTCACGTTTTGTTATTTTGCATCGGAAAACTTTCCGGGGAAACGCATCTCTACAGCAGGATGACGCACAGCATGCACAATAAGCCATATTCCGGCTACTATGAACGGTACACTCAGCACTTGTCCCATATCCATTCCGATAGCTTCACGCATACCTATTTCCCAAGGTTCCTGCACATTCTTAACGTATTCAATGACAAACCGTGCCGAAAAAAGCACCGTAAAGAACACCCCGAATATCAAGCCCGGACGACGTTGTGCATTCCATTTCCAATACATCAGCATGAGCAAAGCGAATAAAGCAAGATAGCATAATGCCTCATATATCTGTGTAGGGTGACACGGTACAGTCATAACCGGTTCAGCTCCACGTATCCAAGCCCCCACATTATCAACGAACGAGAATCCCCAAGGCAAATCAGTGGGACCGCCATAAATCTCATGATTAAACAGGTTACCGAGACGTATCAACGCACCTACAAAAGCAATGGGAACAACAAGCTTGTCAAACGTCCAAAGCGGGCTTTTCTTCGTAACTCTCCTTGAATAGATAAAAACGGCTACCATTATGCCTATTGCACCGCCGTGACTTGCCAACCCGCCTTCCCACACTTTGAATATATCGAGAAGATTGCTTGAATAGTTATCCCAATCATAAAAAAACACATGCCCCAAACGAGCACCTACAAGCGTAGCCACAGCCACATAAACAAACAGCGAGCCTACCCATTTCTCAGGTGCGCCTTCATGTCGGAACATACGCCACACTATCTCATAGCCTGCCCAAAAGCCTATCGCAAACATCAAGCCATACCAGCGCACCGTTACCGGAGAACTAATTAATTCCGGATTACACGTCCAAGTTATAAAATCAAGCATATCCATGTTATATTAAAGATTTACGCAAAATTACAAAAAAACATGCACTCCGATATAACTTTTACCGCTTTAAGATGCCATTAGTGTTCTTTTTTAGGCTATTTTGTTATATTTCATTATCTTTGCAAGTGAATAGAGATATTATAATAGAAATCAATCATGAAGAAAACAATCATCGATTTATTTGAAGCATCGGTAAAACAGTATCCGAATAATACATTCCTTTTAGAAAAAACAGGAAAGAAGTTTGAACCCACAACTTACACTCAAGTAAAAGAACAGGTTTACCGCCTTGGAGCAGGATTGCAAGCTCTTGGGGTGAAAAAAGGCGACAATATGGCTCTTCTTAGTGAAGGACGCAACATGTGGGTCATAGGTGAGCTTGCAATGTTCTATGCCGGTGCTGTTAACGTACCGCTATCCATTAAGCTTGAAGAGCGCAATGACCTGATGTTCCGCCTCATTCATGGAGATGTAAAATACATGATGGTATCGGGCAATCAACTGAAAAAAGTTCGTGCCATAAAAGACGAACTGCCGGAAGTAAAACATATCATCGTATTTGATAAACAAGATAATTACGAAGACAAAGAAATCGCTCTTGAGGATGTATTGAAAATGGGCGACGATTTCCTATCGTCACACTCATTGGAAGAATTTCTAAGCGTAGCACATTCTATCCAAAACGACGACTACGCTACAATCACCTACACCAGTGGAACCACTGCCGATCCTAAAGGGGTGGTACTTACTCACCGCAATTATACTGCCAACGTAGAACAATCACTAACTCTTGTCGACATTGACGAGACTTGGCGAACACTCATCATTCTGCCCCTCGATCACTGTTTCGCTCACGTGGTGGGTTTCTACATCATGATGGCACAAGGTGCTACAGCAGCCACGGTACAAGTGGGACGCACACCGCTTGAAACGCTAAAAAACATTCCTCAAAACATCAAGGAAGTAAAACCGCACTTCATATTAAGCGTTCCGGCACTCGCCAAGACATTCAAGAAGAATATAGAACAGGCTATTCGTGCCAAAGCAGAGACCACCGAGAAACTTTTCAATTTCGGTCTTAAATTGAAACAAACCTACTACGGCGACAGTAATCTTGATTTCAAGGGATTCCGTCTATTACTAAAACCTTTAGTAGCATTATTTGATAAAGTTATTTTCTCCAAGGTGAGAGAAAATTTCGGTGGCGAAATGCGCTTTTTCATCGGTGGAGGGGCTTTGCTCGATAAAGATTTGCAGAAATTCTACGTAGGAGTGGGTATGCCTATGTACCAAGGATATGGTCTATCTGAAGCCACCCCGGTAATTTCATCCAATGGTCCCGATCTATATCGTTTCGGTTCAAGCGGCAAGTTAGTCAAACCCATTGAGCTGAAAATATGCGATGAAAACGGCAATGAAGTTCCAATGGGTCAGCAAGGAGAAATCGTAGTCAAGGGCGAAAACGTAATGGCAGGATATTGGAAAAATCCGGAATCCACTGCCGAAACAGTGAAAGACGGCTATTTGTTTACCGGAGATTTGGGATACATGACAAAAGAGGGCTTGCTGTATGTAAAAGGGCGTTTTAAGAGCTTACTTATCTCAAGCGATGGCGAGAAATACAGCCCGGAAGGTATAGAGGAAGCTCTTGTGCAACTTGCTCCGTCAATCGACCAAGTCATGCTTTACAACAACCAGTCCACCTACACGACGGCTGTTATTGTTCCAAACAAAGACTACTTGAAACGCACGTTGAAGGACAAAGGTTTGTCGCTTGAAACAGAAGAAGGACGCAAAGAGGCTCTTAAACTTATCGATGCCGATGTGGCAATGTTCAAGAAAGGCGGCATACATGAAACTATGTTCCCCGATCGCTGGTTGCCTACATGCTTTGCTGTTCTTGCAGAGCCATTCACAGAACAAAACCAAATGATTAACAGCTCTTTGAAGATGGTACGCGGCAAAATCGAAAAGGCATACGCCGACCGCATAGCATATATGTACACACCGGAAGGAAAGCAATTGCTTAACAAGTTCAACCTTGATGCTTTAGCTTAAAGCTCTCCTCAACCCATAAAAAAACACCTGCCCATAAATATTGTGAGCAGGTGTTTTTAATTCGTCTCAAAATAATTTATCTGTCGTTGTGTCGATTAGCCTCAAGAATAGGCAAATTTGTTTCGGTAGGAACGTAGATGACGGTTTTGTCATTCAGATTAGCCTGCTGACGCACCCATAGATATTGAATGTAAGCAGGAGTAAGACTACCGTTTTCTATCCTGATAGCTTCCGCCGCACCTTTTGCGCGCTCTATTTCAGCTTGAGCGTTAAGTTTCTCTGCCTCAAGATTGGCTTTAGCCTCCTCAATCTTAATCTTACGGTTCTGCTCTGCTTTTGCAAATTCAGCACGCCCGCTCATCTCTTGTTGCCACACATTATAGTAAGGCACTGCGATAAACAAACCTACTATACACACCAAAATAACGGCAATAGCCCCTAATGTAATTCCAATACCTTTTTTCTCCATAATAACGTTATTTAGATAATAATTAAAATACTAACTACAAACATACTGATAAAAAGCATTCCAGACAAGAGAAAAGAACAAAAACATTCCTCTAACAAGAAAAAACAATATAATCCCGAGGTGAAAAGACAATATTTTTCGGATATAAAGAAAGTGTTTAATTTTATTTCGCTCAATTCCCAATTAAATACTATCTTTGTGCAACTATTTAAAGAACATTCTAAACACTAAAATACAATGAACAAGCAAGAACATCTATTAGCAGAAAAACTATTGCGCATCAATGCAATAAAGTTACAACCGGAAAATCCCTTTGTATGGTCTTCGGGCTGGAATTCACCTATCTACTGCGACAACCGTGTAACTTTATCTTACCCCGACGTGAGAAACTTCATCAAGATAGAATTATGCAGGCTCGTAGCCGAGCATTTCCCCGAAGTGGAAGCTATCGCCGGAGTTGCAACCGGTGCAATCGCTCAAGGTGCTTTAGTTTCCGACAACTTAGGTCTTCCTTATGCTTATGTACGTTCAAGCCCTAAAGACCACGGATTGGAGAATCTTATTGAAGGTAATCTGAAACCGGGTCAGAAGGTGGTTGTCATCGAAGACCTTGTTTCAACCGGAGGAAGCAGTCTAAAAGCTGTTCAAGCTATTCGCAATGCAGGATGTGAAGTTATAGGTATGGCAGCCATATTCACATATCAATTCCCGCTCGCTACCGAAAAATTCGAAGAAGCCGGTGTGAAATTGGTGACTATCGGCAACTATACCACAATGCTTGAAGCTGCACTCAAAACTAATTATATCAAGGAATCAGATCTTGCCGCATTGGAACAATGGCGTAAAGACCCGGCAAACTGGATTCCATGCAACGATCGTAACGAAGATTAACGCAACCCGAATATGGATATTTTTAAAAGTGAGACAGCAACCATTCATTGCGACATCGATACGGTATACGCAAAGTTATCCAACCCCGAATCATTCAATGAGATAGCCGACAGACTTCCCGATGAGACAAAAGCAAAAATCACAGGAAAGGCTAAATTTGAGAAAGACTGTATTACGCTTATCGCCGACCCGGTGGGAGAGATAAAGTTGAATATTGTGGAAAGAATCGAACCCACACGCATAGTGTTTGCGGCAGCTCAATCACCTGTACCATTACAGGCAGTTATAAGCTTGGAGAAAGCGAGTGAGACAGAAACATACGCATACGCAGAGCTTGGGGTTGAACTAAACCCGTTTATCCGCCCTATGCTGTCAAAACCCTTGCAAGAAGGAGCCAATAAATTCGGAGAAATGCTTTCAAAGTTGCCATTTGAACTATTGAAGTAATCTGCCGATACCGCACAACAGAAAAGCCCGAGAAATCGGGCTTTTCTGTTCTTATTAAGAATCTGTTTGAAATGTTAAATCAATTGTTATCATTCATTGCTGTTCCACTCTTTAAGGGAAGATTCAAGTTCATCAATCTTTCGCTCATAATACCTGAACAACTTAAAGCCTATGGCTCCTCCTATTAATCCGCCTATCATACCCTCTATCATAAGATTCTTGTTAAAGCACAGCAACATAAGCACTATGGTTATCATTCCCAATATAAGGTCAATCAACACACCATAATGATAATGTTTACGAAATCTGATCGTTCCCCTCAAAGCTTCTACCACTGTTACACGAGACACATTGATACGTGACAAATCCATATACAAATATATCTCCCTTACCCAAGTAAACATGATAAAGACCCATGTCATCACATAGAGCGTTTTTTCCATCCATTCGCTGCACTCCAAGCCAATAAATTCATAACACCACAAGAAATACGGCAGCATCAACGGCACAAGAACAGCTCCTATCAGGCAATGTCTCTTCAGTCTTTTCAACGGGGATTTTGCCTTTCCTGCCATCACCTGATCGGTAAGTTCACGTATCTTGTCATCCTGAGCCTTTACATGCTCGTCAAGCTGTTTCCATTTATTCTTTAGTTCATCCAAATCCATAGCTATAGAATTTAAGAGTTTGCCATATTTGTCAATTTTTCTTTCAACCTGCGCAACTTCGATGCCACATTGTTACGACTTATGCCCATAATAAGCCCTATTTCTTCGTATGACACCTCATCAAGCCACAGCAGGATAAGTGCTTTCTCAAGTCTGTTGAGCTTGTCGATAAGCCTGTATAGTTCCTTCAATCTCTGCTTATATTCCTGCGAATCATCATAGAAATACATGTTATCGCTTAGTTCATCATGCTCCACATGCTTACGCTCCTTATTGGTATAGGTGATACACGTATTAAGGCTCACCCGATAAAGCCATGTGGACATTGCCGAACGGTTCTCAAAGGTCTCAAGCCCCTGCCATACATTGATAAGTACTTCTTGCCGCAAATCATTGAAGTTTTCCATATCGGATGCGTACATATAGCAGATTTTATCTATGAGCCTGCCATAATCCATAACACACCGTTCAAAATCATTACGCCTATCCGGATCGGTTTTCCCCATTTTCTGTTTACATTTAAGCCGGAGCATGCACAACATGATTTCCGGTTCTTATTATTATCATTCTCCTACTATTAGACACCAATATTTCAAAAAAGTTGCAATAACAAAAAAAAAGAAAACGGTGTTTCGCAACAGCGTTTCCTTTTAAATCTACAATCTATAAAAACATATATATTTCTACTCTACTTATGACGACTCACTCGTCATTCAGCTATTTTAATATCTCAAAATTATACACTTATCGCAATTATTCCAAATTTATTCAAATTTATTTTTTTGCACACATTGCCAACATTTGCGCAACACACTATCAGTCAGCACATTAATGATTTATGTTTTACAACATTGTTTTTAAGCCATACCTAAAATTACACTAATTTCATTAAAAACGGTTACAATACGAATAGAATTTACTAACTTCGCAATATTATGGCATACACTGATTTACCCAACGATCCATTCATGTTGTTAAGTTTTATCAACATGAAACTGCGAGATTGTTACCAAAATCTTGACGAGTTATGTGAAGATCTCGATATAGACCGCAATAAACTTATCCTGCGCATGCGAGCATCAGGTTTTGAATACGATTCCATTCAAAACAAGTTTTGGTAACCTCAAGAAACTTTTAAATTTTCTTGAAAAGTAAGAAGTCGTTTTGAAAAAGTAATTATAACGTCAGAAAATGGCAGAAAAGACACTGATAGTAATAACAGGTCCCACCGGAATAGGAAAAACAAAAATCGCCATCGAGGTGGCAAAATATCTCGATACCGAGATAATATCTGCCGATTCACGACAGATATTCCGCAGTATTCCCATAGGTACAGCATGCCCCACAAGCGAAGAACTTGCCACCGTAAAGCATCACTTTATCAATATACTGAACCTCAACGAATACTATAGTGCTGCACAATTTGAGAATGATGCACTTAAACAATTGTCACAGATATTTGCAACTCATGACCACGCAGTAATGTGTGGAGGCTCCATGATGTATGTGGATGCTGTGTGTAACGGTATCGACGATATCCCTACCGTGAGTGATGAAATACGCTCTAAGGCATACGCACTGCTTGACAAGGAAGGTATCGAAGGTGTCGCAAAACGGGTGGCTGAAATTGACCCCGAATACTACGCAATAGTTGATAAACAGAATGCCAAACGCTTAGTACACGCATTGGAAATATACATGCAATCAGGTAAAACGTTCTCTTCATTCCGTACCGGGGAAAAGAAAAAACGCTCGTTTCGCATATTGAAATTCGCACTTAACATGCCGCGCGAGGAACTATTCAACCGCATCAATACCCGCGTGGACAAAATGATTGAATCGGGACTTGAAGAAGAAGCACGCAACGTGTATCACTTGCGCCACCTTAATTCGCTGAATACAGTGGGTTATAAAGAAATGTTTGCCTATTTTGACGGAACAATGGATTTCACCACAGCATGCGAACGGTTGAAAAAGAACACCCGAGTTTATGCAAAAAAACAACTCACTTGGTATGCTAAAGACCCCGACATCATCACACTACATCCAGCAACAGCCTTTACTGAAATCCTTTCCCGCCTTTAATACAAGTGCCTGCAAATACTTTTCACTCTATGCCTGTTTTTTATATCATTTTTCGTATGTAAGGAAAACGAGGTATTTGCCGGTGGCACTTATAGTAAACCTATTCTTTTCACTTTCATTGAGTGTCCCCTGCCACCAGTTGGTAAAGTCGCTTAACGGATACTTCAGTCCATCGGCATACATTCCTATTGCTCCGAAACTGAATATTGAAACCTGTTGCCCCGGGAAAGTCTCAAATTCACAATTACCATCGACGGGAATAAACACGCCGTAATCGGTGTACATGCGCACATCAATACCCATCGCCATGTATTCAAGCAAGAGTGAAATATTTCCAAGTGTGTGGTCTTCTCGTTTGCCGGTGGCTCCTACTATTGCAATACGTTTATATCCGAGTGATTTCAAGTGTGTCACTGTCTTGGTAAGATCGTTGGTTTCCTGCTCCGATATTTTTACGATTATAGATGAGAATCGATTACGATTTTCGTCTGAAATTGAATCTCCGTCGCCTACAATCAACCGAGGAGTTCCACCATCTGCCACAAAGGAATCTACAGCCCCATCACAACAAGCCACAAACGGAACCTTTCCCAGCACAGCGCACGGGATGTGGCTGCTCGGATAGTCTCCATCGGCAAGAACCGCCACTTCCGGAATGAAATTGCGTTCTATCACTCTTGTATCATCATTCGTTTCCATTTGATATATCCAAAGATAGCAATTATTGTATAAAGTGCATATAATCCTGCCGTAAAATACAGATCTTTATATATATATAATCCGGCACTGACAATATCCACAGCAATCCAAGTCAGCCATTGTTCTACATATTTTTGCGCCAACATCCACATTCCTACGATACTTAATGCCGTGGTGAAACTGTCAAGCCACACCACATCACTATTGGTATAATTGGCAAGAACAAAAGCAATACCGAACCATGCAATAACAAAAACTGCGATAAGCGGTAAATACTTCTGCAACGGCATGCTTGTAATAGGCAAATCGTCAGTATTCTTGCTTTTTCTTCCCCATTTCCACACAACCCAGCCATAAACAGCAGCAAACAAATAGTAAACATTTATTCCGAAATCGGCATACAGCCCTGCATCATAATATACAAAAATATAGATAGCAGGCATGATAATACCTACTATCCATAAATATATGCTTGCTCGGTATTCGAGTATCAAATAAATGATACCTACCACAGTTCCTAATATTTCAAGATAATTCATAATTGTGAGTAGAGGATTTTAATGATTTTTGAAATATCAGAATTTTAATGCTATGCTACCCATTACATGAATAGGTGCTTGCGCTGCATATCCTGCATAACGATAGATCTGCTTCTCGCCGTTATCATCCACATTATATCCGGCACCGGCATAACCATTGTTTTCATACTCCTCATTGAAAACATTATACACAGAAAATCCCAAACGAACAGATTTTACACTCGGCAGTTTAAACGTGTAACCCAAGTGCAGATTAGACACAAAATATGCGTCGAGCACTTGTTCTTCACTCTTAGCGTTACTCATATACTGTTTTGACACATATTGCGATTGTAACGACGCATCAAAACCTTTCCATGAAAAATTAAACGCATTGTTTAACGTCACATCGGGAGAGAACGCAATAGGAGCTTCACCATGATTGATTGAAATAGGGTTAGCCCATTCTCCCTCATAAATCATCTCAGTAAAATTCTTTATGCGGTTTTTGCTCAAAGTGGCATTTATATTCCAATCGAACCAACTGCACGGGCGTAATGCCAACGACAATTCCGCACCCATTCGGTAACTGTCAGGCACATTCACCGACATGGGATTACCCGTATCGCTTAACTGACCGGTAAGCACCAATTGGTCGGTATAATCCATATAATACAGATTTACCCCCGCACTTATAAACGAATTACCGAAATTATAGCCCAACTCATAATCATACAACTTTTCCGACTTAGGATAAGCCTTAGGGTCTCCATCGGTATAATTGTCTCGAGTAGGTTCTTTCTGTGCTACCGAGAAGGATGCAAACACGCGGTTATTGGGGTTTATCTTCCAATTCAACCCGAATTTCGGATTAAAGAAATCAAAAGACTCATCCACAGCAAGTTGCTGCATCTTACCGTTATTCCAATCGTATGTATCGCTCACTCCGTCAATAGTATAATTGATATGACGGTATTGCAAGTCGGCATAAGCATTCACCCCCTTAGCTATATCCACGTTGGCACGTGCATAAATGTTACCGTCGGTCTTTTTACCCTTATTACGGTAATACTCTTGATTAGGATTAATATCACCCGCATAATTCCGCACCCAAAGTACTTCGCCAAAGTGCCAACCACTGTATTGATTCAATGCACCACCGAGAACAGCATCTATGCGCCCCTTCTTGTACATCAAAGAGAATACACCGCCGCCAAAGCCGTTATCCATCGCCTTTTTGCGTATCAGATCACTTTCCTCCACACTTTCACCGTTCACAATGAAATCGTTCAAACCATACTCACACAAAGTGCGGTCTGTTTTATACTGTTCATAGTATCCATCTCCCTTGGTGTAATGCAAAGCTGCATTCAAGCGCCAATATTCACTCAGTACTTGACTTAAATGCAACTGGAAATTATGCTGGATATAATTGTCGGTCTGGTTATCATAGAATGCCACATTCCCATCCTTATCTTCATACTTTCCGCAAGGATTATACCGGCGTCCATACTCTTTCATCTCTTCTTTCGACGCATAGTCCCATGCGTGATAAGTCTTTTCCGTTCCACCGAAAGCAATCATACGCAACATGGTATTTCCTCCATAGTAGCCGGCTTGCGCAAAATATGAGTACAAGTCAGCCTTGGCACGGTCGATATAGCCGTCAGTACCGATATTGGATAATCGGGCATCAAAAGCCCATTTGCCACTAATCAACCCTGTCCCTACCTTAAACGTCTCCTTATGAGTGTTATACGTTCCGTAAGAACCATTCAGTTCTGCATACGGAGTATAAGACGGGGTTGCAGTAAGAAGATTTATACTCGCTCCGAAAGTTCCTGCACCATTAGTGGATGTTCCCGCACCGCGCTGTATCTGCACATCTTTTAAAGATGAAGCAAGATCGGGCATATTCACCCAGAATACATTATGGCTTTCCGAATCGTTCACAGGAACTCCATTAGCAGTGATATTTACACGCGACCCATCGGTACCGCGCACTCGCAGCGATGTATAACCTATACCGGCACCGGCATCACTCGTCGTAATCACCGATGGTGTCATAGACAGCAGATAAGGTATATCCTGCCCGAAATTTTTCTTTTCAAGTTCCTCACTCGACACATTCGTGAAAGCAATAGGAGTTTTTTCTGTTGCACGAGTGGCAACAACCGAAACCTCTTGCAAGTTCACGCTCTTTAGGGTGTCGTTGTATGCAGTATTCTCAGCACAAACGACAAAGCCGGCAGCACAAATCATGGCTGCAGCCGTCAAAAAATTTTTCTTCATGTTTGATTTTTTTAAGTTCTCTACGCCGGCATTATCCGGTTCAGATTCTATGGGTATGATCTCAGCCCGTTATATTAAGGCACCCCTACTCAGCGAATCGCCCGCAAAGATAAAGCAAAATCCACAACTACGCAACCCCTCGGTGAAAACTATTTGGACAGAATATCGGCTACGGGAACAGGACGGTTATGGTCATTTAGGTATATAGGTTCATCACAAGGCTCGAAATCCTCGTTTGACAACGCATAATAATCTTTTTTATAAAATGTCGTGATTCCGGCAAGATCAAGCAACGTATGGAACACGGCAAGATTGGTGGCGACTTCTTCTTCGGTGTTATGTAACAGATTTTTACGTTTCTGCGGGAATAGTTTGTCATATTCCTCTGAAGTCCATATCATAAACGGGACATGCAACTGATAATGTGACGGTATGGGTGAGGCATGCAAAAACAGCTTACGCTCGTCATCATAAATATCCTCCCCATGATCGGACACATACATCACCGCCGATGCTGCCCCTTGAGCCTCTATTTCCTTTATAAGTTTATACAAAAATTCATCGGTTGCACGTATGGAATTATCATAGGCATTTATGAGCGTTTCTCTATTCTCGGCAACAGCCGATATCGTCCTATCGGGCTTAAAATACGCTTTATTGGCAGGATAACGCTCGGAATACTCAAAATGCGACCCATAGGTGTGCAGTACTATGAAATTCTTCTTATTATCGGTCGACGCCATGAATTCTTTTACCAAATCCAACAAAGCATCGTCACTCACATTGCCGTTTTCCGGTAAATCCTCCTTTACGAACTTATATACATAAGCTTCTTCACCAAAGAAATCGATAAATGAATGGTTCCTACGCTGATTGGAGAAGAAAGCGGTAGAATAGCCCACTTCGTTGAATGCAGTGATTATACTCTTTTGTCGGTAAATGTCATCGAAATTATATGCCGATACAGCCGACATTATCATAGGCACGCTTTTATGAGTGGTATTAGACTGAGTCATTGCCTCCTTGAATACCACCAAGTCGTTCATACTGCCCAATAGCGGTGTGGTGTTCCTGTTATATCCGTAAATGCCGAAGTTATTGGCACGTGCCGTTTCTCCTATCACCAACACATACACCTCCTTTTGCGCCGCATCCCGTACGGTCTCGGCATTAAATGCAAAATCTTGTGAAGTGTCGAAATATTTGCTTAACTTGATTTCCCTTTCTACAGCAAGCCCCACGTTATACAGCACATTAGCAGGATATATATCATTTTCCAGTTCAAAATTTTTATCCAGAACATAACTTCCTATGAGTAACACAAGACCTGCTCCGCAGCCGTATTTTGCATATCGTCGCTGGCGTATTCTGAATTCATCGGGTAACGGTTCTTGAAAGAGAGTGCAGATACTTAAAAACAGCAGCGGTAAATATACGACAACCACAAAAGCCACAGCCAATAAGATGTTAGACAACAATTCTCCCACCTCTGTAGGATTAGTGGTAACAAGATTGAGAAACATATCTACTGCGATGACAGAATTGCCAAACAGATAAAGCAAGACTATCTGGAATGCGGCAAAAAACACCAAAACGAACATCCATAAATATGCCTTACCCGGTTTTCGGCTTAATGTCATAGCCAGCCAGTAAACAGAAACCGGCAAAACCACATTACATAAACGCACTATAAGTGAAGCCTGCTCTGTAAAAAACAAAAACAAATTAGGCAACGACAACGACGCCACACAAAGAATAAACAATAATTTGCGGCTGCACTTCACACCGCCCAACCAATCTTTTATTTTTTCAAAAAGCTTCATTTATATTAAAAATAAAACCGTTTTGCCCTGACTTGCCAAACCCTAAGTCAAGACGTACATTAACCTTTTTCTTAAATTCCCAACGATATCCTATGCCATAATTCGGAAGAATTTTCTTGAATGTACGACTGTCATGAAATACATTTCCGGCACCGACCCACAAAGCTATACCGCTACGATTCCACACGTGCTGTCTCAGTTCCATTTGAGCCGACATACTATGCTTGTCGCGGTAACGCCCCTCATAATAGCCGCGCATGGAATTAGAACCGCCAAGTTCTGCCATTAAAGCCCAAGAGGGCTCACCAAAATTAAACATTCCCTCCACCTCGCCGGCAAGTATTCCTCCTGCCCATACCGTTTTATAGCCTCGGGCTATAAATTCAGTCGTCCCAAAAGCGACCTTATTGCCAAGCCAACCGGGACGAAAAGTCTGCGCCAAATACAAATACACTCCGCAACTTGCATTATTCATAAAATCCCTTGTATCATATTGGACTGACGCACACAATCCATAGTGACGCTGCACCAAGGACATACCGTCGAAGAGATTCAGCCCGCCGGCAGGCACTTTCTTTGCCTTGGCGTAATCCCACACGACACCGGGACCGAAATAAAAATTATCAAACAACTTTATCAAGAATTCGGCTTTCATGCGAGCTTGAAAACGATCGATTTTAGTTTTATTACTATTTCTATTGCCATCATAATAGCCTATACCCCAATAATATGAAGGGAACGAATAAAAGAATGTTGTATAATTCAACCTATATTTGTCTTCCGGGAAAAGATTATTTCCTCGTATTCCCAACATATAAAATCCCACCGTGGACACACTGCCAAACAAGGAAACATTGGACGGTTGCATAGCCTCACCGCATCCATTCATTCTATACAGTCCGGCACCAACGAACCCTATCCCCAACTTCATATCCGAAGAATAATAAGGACCACCTATGAAATTCATATCGAATTTCTTCTCCGGTTTTTCCTCGTTGGAGTCTTCGAAATAATCAAGAATCTTCCCAAAAAAACCGGAATGCCCGGTCTCTGTCTTAGTCCCGTTTACACCGGTTTGTTGCTCTTGCTCGGCTTTCAAGCGTATCGGGAACAACAGCAAGGCAATAATTAACGATATGTATATTTTCTGTTTCACTATTAAAGCACACCAAAGTGGTCTGTTATTATAACAATCATATCACAAAGTTACTAAAAAGTTGTTCAAAAAAAACGTCAAGCAACAAACTACTTCTTTTAAACCAAACAAAAACGCCCTTTTGCCCAATAAAAACAAACATTACAGCATACCCAAATCATAGTTCTCGAAAAAACAATTCCCAAATGAGACATAATCTGTTTCAATTGACAGGTATTTAGTAGAATGATTTTTATTTTGCTCAATTTTCGCTATATTTGTGTTGTTATTGTTTAATGACCGGTACTTATGAAACAATATTTTATTCCGGTATTATTGCTGTTGGGGTTATTAAGTGCGCCGAGACTTTTTGCCACTGAGCCGGAAGATTATTATTTGGCAGTATGGGGTATTGATGGAAAAGTAACAACGTTTAGTTTGCAAGAAAAACCCAAGGTAACTTATGACGAGAATGTGTTCAAGCTTTCCACTCAATCCGATGAAATAGAGTTAGCTGAAAGTAGCATTGCAAGATTCACTTTGTGTACCGGGCAGGATATTTCATCTGTGACAGATATTAAGAAGGAAACCTTTGTTCAGTGGAATAATGACAGATTGGTGTTGAGTGGTTTTACTCCTGAATCTGACGTTTTGGTGTCTACGGTTGCCGGTCAAAGAGTGTGTGAAGCAAGAACCGATATAAACGGGGAACTTACGCTTGAACTTGAAAACTATGGAAAACAACTTCTTATAATAAAAACCAAGGATGTAACATTTAAAATATTAAAGAAATGAAACAGCATATCAAACATATTCTTGGAATACTATTGTTGGTCGTAATATCTTTGTCGGTAAAAGGTGTTATAGGTGTTGTGATAAATAAGAAAGACGGAACATGTATACGTGTGTCTCATAAGGATTTGAAATCCATAACTCCCAATGCAGGTAAAGGTATTGTAATTAACAAAAATGATGGAACAAGTCAGGAAGTTACATACTCCGAATTTGGCGGTATTGAAACATATTCCGAAACTTTAGTACCGGAAATCACTCCGGGGCAGGAGGTTGATTTAGGTTTATCGGTGAAATGGGCAGGATGGAATGTTGGTGCGAACACTCCTGAGCAATATGGCGGTTATTATGCGTGGGGTGAAACCGAGGAGAAAAGCAGCTACGATTGGAATTCTTATAAGTTTTGGCAGGATAAAGATGGAGATGGGTATTGTGATAGTAATGAATTTATCAATATAGGCAGTAATATCAGCGGTACTCAATATGATGTAGCTACAGTTAAATGGGGAAACGGTTGGCGAATGCCTACTGTTTCGGAAGTGGAAGAATTGTTGAATGAATGTACTTGGAAAGAGTATAGCTACAATGGTGAATACGGTTGGAGAGTAACAGGACCTAACGGTAATTCTATTTTTCTTCCTGCAACAGGATGTTTTATAGGTTCGACACATGCTAACGACAATATGTCCGGAGACTATTGGAGTTCTTCTATGGACTCCGATTTTGATACTCAAGCATATCGACTTTATCTTTTTGCAGGAACTCGTCTTACAGGTTTAAGTTATCGAAGTGACGGGCGTTCCGTACGCCCCGTTAGAGATTAGGAAAACCCCGTTATTAAGAAACTGTTCTGAATTTTATTAATGGCACGCTATTACCTGCGCAATTTGACGAAAAATCCATTAAAAATATTCCTTAAAATAATCTCGAAATAAAATTAAAACAACTTCTCATGTTTTATCACTAAATTTGCAGAGAAAAATATATGCAATGAAAGAGAATTTGTATTTGAGTTTGTTTTGGGTTTTCTTCAAGATAGGGGCATTCACATTCGGCGGAGGATGGGCTATGATTTCCATTATAGAAAAGGAAATAGTCAATAAGAATCATTGGATTTCTCGCGAAGACTTCCTCGACCTGCTGGCAATAGCGCAAGCAATGCCCGGTATACTTGCAGTGAACATAGCTGTTGTGATAGGCGATAGATTAAAAAGCGTGCGAGGCAGTGTGTGTGCTGCTCTCGGCACTATTTTACCCTCGTTTTTTATCATTCTTGCAATAGCCGTGTTCCTTACCCCTGACACAATCAAGCACAATGAAACGCTTAATGCTATTTTCAAAGGTATAAGACCGGCGGTAGTGGCTCTTATCATCGCTCCTGTCATAACCACCGCCAAGGCGGCTAAAATCAACATGAAAACCGTTATCATACCGATTGCCACGGCATTATTGATATACTCCGGAGTGCCATATATATCCAACCCGATAGTATTCATCATAGCAGGAGGTATAGGAGGTTACCTATATTATGCTATATCTTCGCACTTGAAACACAGCATAAAAAAGGAGGACGAAAAATGAGCGCATACATTAAATTAGTTCTGGCATATCTGAAAATAGGCTTGTTCGGTTTCGGTGGCGGATATGCCATGCTTTCGCTTATTCAGCGCGAAGTGGTAGGTGCAGGATGGATTACCAATACCATGTTTACCGACATCGTGGCAATATCGCAAATGACACCGGGTCCCATAGGAATCAACAGTGCTACTTATATAGGTTATGTAGTGGGCAGTGATGCCGGAGGTGCAGGATGGATGAGCGGTATTTTAGGCTCTATACTCGCCACAATGGCTGTGGTGATTCCCCCCTACATTCTTGTGCTATATACAGGGCATTATATAAACAGGCACAAAGACAGCCCGATAATCAAAAGTATCTTTTCGGGGCTGCGTCCTGTGTGTGTAGGACTTATTGCTTCGGCGGCATTGCTGTTGATGAATAAAGATAACTTCGGCGACACCGATAGCGAATTGATTTCAAGCGTTATCATTTGCGCCATTTCTTTCTGTACCGTTTTTTTCACAAAAGTCCACCCCATACTTGTAATTTTATTTGCAGGAATAGCAGGATCTATAATATACTGAACATGAATTATCAAGAGACAATCGAATATCTATACAGCCAAATGCCGATGTTCTCTCGGACAGGCGGTGATGCCTATAAAGAAGGGCTTGAAACAAGTCTTGCATTAGACATGCTTTACGATCATCCACATCGGTCTTACAAGACTATACATGTGGCAGGAACCAATGGTAAAGGTTCTACATCACACCTTATGGCATCGGTGCTGCAACAGAGCGGCTACACTGTGGGACTGTACACTTCACCTCACTTAATGGATTTCCGCGAAAGAATCAGAGTAAACGGCGAAATGATTCCCGAGCAAGATGTAATCGATTTCGTAGAGAGTTATCGTAATTCCGGTTTTGAAGGCGCACCATCGTTCTTTGAACTCACCATGACTATGGCGTTTGACTATTTCAGGAAAAAAACCGTAGATTTCGCTGTTATAGAAGTGGGACTTGGAGGCAGGCTTGACAGCACCAATATTATCACACCGATTCTAAGCATAATCACAAATATTTCATTCGACCACACGCAATTCCTCGGCGACACTTTAACGAAAATAGCCAAAGAAAAGGCAGGAATCATAAAAAGAGGTATTCCGGTGGTTATTGGTGAAGCCGAAGGTGATGTTCGGTGCGTTTTTACCGAAAAAGCCATCGAAACCGAAGCTCCCACAACTTTTGCCGAAGAAAAGAACCAAATAGTGTCTTATTATAGAGAAAACGACCGTTTCATATTAAAAACCGTCGCAAACGGGACTCTTTCAGACGAACTCTCCGGCGATTGCCAAATAAAGAATGCCAACACGGTGCTTAATGCCATCCATGTTCTTCAAACGCAAGGTGTCAACATACCTCAAAAAGCCATCGAAAAAGGCTTTGCCAACGTGTGTGAATTATCAGGGCTTATGGGACGCTGGATGATTACCGGTGAATCACCCCGTGTGGTGTGTGACACAGGACATAATACGGGAGGAATACAATATATTGTGCGGCAATTGGCTAAAGAAAAATATCGACGGCTGCATATAATTCTCGGTTTTGTAAAAGACAAGGACATTACACATATACTTGATATGTTTCCGCTATATGCGACATATTATTTCACCAACGCTGACATTCCACGCGCATTACCGGCAAAGGAGTTGAAAGCTTTAGCAACGGCACGAGGGCTCGACGGAAACGATTACATTTCTGTAGCAGAAGCTTATAAAGCAGCAAGGACAGCAACCACACCGGACGATATGATTTTCATAGGCGGCAGCACATTCATCGTAGCCGACTTCCTCAGCCTTATTAATAAAATTCAATAATTGATTGGAATATCATTTATTTGATGTATTTTTGTAAACAGAATGTTTAAACAGTATCTTAGATAATTAACAGCTAAAATAGTTTTTATAATGGGTAAAGTATTAATAATCGGAGCAGGAGGCGTTGGCACCGTGGTTGCTCACAAGTGCGCTCAAAATCCTGACGTTTTCAACGAAATTGTAATCGCTTCGCGTACAAAAAGCAAATGCGACGCAGTGGCAAAGGCTATAGGCAAGCCTAATATCACTACCGATCAGGTAGATGCCGACAGCGTACCTGAGCTTGTGGCTCTGCTAAAAAAGCATAAGCCGGACATCGTTATCAACGTGGCTCTTCCTTACCAAGACTTAACCATTATGGATGCTTGCCTTGAATGTGGTGTAAACTACCTTGACACCGCTAATTATGAGCCTAAAGATGAAGCTCATTTCGAATACAGTTGGCAATGGGCTTACAAGGAACGTTTTGAAAAAGCCGGTCTTACTGCAATTCTCGGTTGCGGATTCGACCCGGGAGTATCGGGTGTCTATACCGCATACGCTGCCAAGCACTATTTCTCAGAAATGGAAACTCTCGACATTGTAGACTGCAATGCCGGCAATCACGGGAAAGCTTTCGCTACTAATTTCAATCCGGAAATCAACATTCGCGAAATCACTCAAAAGGGTAAATACTACGAAAACGGCGAATGGATTGAAACCGAACCGCAAGAAATACACAAAACGCTCAACTATCCCAACATAGGGCCTCGCGAATCATATCTTCTATATCACGAAGAATTGGAGTCACTTGTGGTAAACTTCCCTAGCATCAAACGTGCCAGATTCTGGATGACTTTTGGTCAAGAATACCTTACACACTTGCGCGTAATCCAGAATATCGGTATGGCAAGCATTGACCCCATCATGTACAACGGACAAGAAATTGTTCCGCTACAATTCTTGAAGGCTGTGCTTCCTAATCCTAAGGAATTAGGCGAAAACTATGTGGGTGAAACTTCTATCGGTTGCCGCATCAGCGGTAAAGATAAGGAAGGAAAGCCTTTGACTTACTACATCTACAATAACTGCAGCCACGAAGCAGCCTACAAGGAAACCGGTATGCAAGCCGTGAGCTACACCACAGGAGTACCTGCCATGACCGGAGCAATGATGTTCTTGACAGGCAAGTGGAACAAGCCGGGCGTTCACAATGTAGAAGAATTTGACCCGGATCCATTCCTTGATGTACTTAACAAGCAAGGTTTACCTTGGCACGAAATCATCAATGGAGACTTAGAATTATAATTATTTTTCTAATTTTTCATAATTGTTGAGGTCGTTGTCCGAAAAAGACAACGACCTCTTGCTTTTAAGATACTTTAGTTATCATGTGAACATTTCTTGCCCATTCCAACATTATCTTTGTCAAAAATTGACACAATGAAACATAGTATCATACAAATCAAAAATGAATCGGGAGAACCTGTAACAGCACAAGCTCCAATAATAATATCAGCAAGCAGAGCTACTGATATTCCTGCGTTTTATGCTGATTGGTTTTTTTATCGTCTTGAAAAAGGATATGTAAAATGGCATAATCCATTTAATGGAATGGATCATTATATCTCGTTTCATAACACAAGGTTTGTAGTATTTTGGACAAAAAATCCAAAACCTTTATTACCATATTTAAACAATCTCAAATCACAGGGCATAGGATTTTACATACAATACACACTCAATAATTATGAGCAAGAATATTTAGAGCCAAATTTACCAAGTCTGAAGCATAGAATAGACACGTTCAAACGATTCATTGATATTTATGGAAAAGATTGTTTGGTCTGGCGATTTGACCCATTGATACTCACCCAAAATATCGGAATAGACAGATTATTAGAGAAAGTCTCTCAAATTGGTGACATATTATATGATTTTACAGATAAACTGGTGTTTAGCTTTGCTGATATTATGACATACAAAAAGGTTGAAGTAAATCTTAATAGACATGGAGTAAAATATAAGGAGTGGACACAAACAGAAATGACAGAATTTGCTGCGAAACTAAGCGAATTAAACAAAAGACGATGGAATTATGAATTGGCTACTTGCTCAGAATCAATAAACCTGGACAAATACGACATAAAACATAATAGATGCATAGATCCTTTATTGATCTCACAAAGAGCACCGAACGATATAATATTACAAAATTATTTAACAACGGTAAAACAAGATAATGGACAGCGAAAGTCTTGCGGTTGTATTATCTCAAAGGATATAGGTCAGTATGGCACATGTCCGCATCTATGTTGTTATTGCTATGCAAATTCACATCCCGATAAGGTACTTTTAAATTATTCAAAATATAAATCAAACCCATTTTAGAATCAATAATTTGATATATTATGAAAAACACAACAACAAACTCCTATTTTGATAAAATCATTGAAAAGCTTAGACAATGTACCTTTTTGAGTGGTGCGTTGTCTTTTTATGAAAACTATTCGCTATTTTTGTGATATGAATAACGAAAGGCAATTGAAAATAGAACTCACCGACGACGGATCGGCAACGATTCTTGTAACCGATATGGATGAACATTACCATTCAATACGCGGTGCACTCACCGAGTCCAACCACATCTACCGAGATTGCGCTTTCTTATTCCGCAGCAGAGATACAAGCCCTATAAGACTGCTTGAAATAGGGTTCGGCACCGGACTGAACGCTACCGTCACCGCTATGACTGCCGATGAGAACCACCCCGTTCATTATATCACAATAGAAAAGTATCCCTTGGCTACTGAACTTACCGACAGGTTAAACTACGACAATATGACAGACGAAAATCTATATCGAGCCATCAATGCAGCAGAATGGAATACGCCTGCCGATATAACCCCATATTTCACTATCGAGAAACTTAATATTGATTTTACGACAGATGAACTTCCCAAGAACATCGATGTTGTATATTTTGATGCCTTCGCACCTGAAAAGCAGCCCGAAATGTGGTCTCGCAATGCATTGGAACGTCTCGTTGCAGTAATGAATCCCGGTGCAGTGCTTACGACTTATTGCTCCAAAGGTTGCATAAGAAGATTATTTACAGAGTTAGGGTTTACCGTAGAAAGAATTGCCGGTCCCGCCGGCGGTAAGCGGGAAATATTACGAGCAATAAAGATTTAATAAATTCCTGATAAGCTATGGATTTCCCGGCATTGTTTGATTGGTATTTAAATCATCTTAACTATTGGGTTCTCACAATACTGATGATTTTAGAAAATTCTTTGGTTCCGTTGCCGGCCGAATTTATCGTAGCACCCGCTGCCTATCGAGCCGCACACGGAGAAATGAGTTTGGCAGCAGTTATCGTATGCACCACAATAGGTTCCACTGTAGGAGCTTTAATAAACTACAGCCTTTCCCGTTCTTTGGGCAGGCTGCTTATATATCGATTTGCCGATAGTCGATTAGGACGAGTTCTCATGCTTGACAAGAACAAGATTAAACGGGCAGAACAATTGTTTTTAAGACACGGCAACATATCCACATTCTTCGGGCGACTGCTCCCTTTCGGGCGTCAACTGATTTCGATTCCTGCCGGTCTCGCAAGAATGCCCGTATGGTCTTTCCTGCTTTATACGGCATTAGGCTCAGCTATTTGGAACAGCCTTCTTTCCTGCTTCGGTTATTACCTCGCCCAAATATTAAGCAAAGAACAATTGCGACAAAGCATCAATCGTTACAGCATTGAGATGAGCATATTTTTCGCTATAATCCTGCTTTTATATATCCTATTTAAGTTTTTTCGAAAAAAAAGATAAACCTAATTCATTTCTGCTTGTTATATAATTTAAGAAGTTGTTTAATTTTATTTTCAATAAAAATTTAAACAGTAGCAAAATCATTTTATAGATTTTATCTATAACACGATAATTAATTTCTGTTGCAGAGATGAATAATACATTTTAATTTTGCTATCACAATAACAGAACAGAATACTAATATTTAAAACTACAAAACTATGGCAACAAAATTTTTCAAGTGTAAGCATTGCGGTAATGTAATCGTAAAAGCGGTAGATTCAGGTGTACCTGTAGTGTGCTGCGGAGACAAAATGGAAGAACTCATAGCAAACACAGTGGATGCAAGTCAGGAAAAACATGTACCGGTGGTAACAAAAATAGATGACTGCCACATAAAAGTGGAAGTGGGCAGCGTAGCTCACCCCATGACACCGGAGCATCACATAGCTTTCATATACGTTGAAACAGAAAAAGGCGGTATGAGAATAGACCTAAGCGACAAACCTGAAGCCGTATTCTGCACATGTGCCGACAAGCCCGTTGCAGTTTATGAATATTGCAACCTTCACGGATTGTGGAAAACCGAATTATAATCATTAACGCCTAAAACCACACACTATGCTAAGCAAGAAATTACACAATGCAATAAATGAGCAGATTAACGCAGAATTATGGTCGGCTTACTTATACCTTTCAATGTCTCTGGACGCAGAAGCCAAAGGACATAAAGGAGTAGCAAATTGGTTCTACGTGCAATTCTGTGAAGAGCAAGATCATGCCCGCATATTCATGAATTACCTCAACTCCAGAGAGGGGAAAGTGGAATTAAAACCCATCGATGCAGTTCCTACCGCATGGGATAGCGTTTTGGACATGTACAAGCAAACACTTGAACATGAAAAGAAAGTTACTGCGATGATAAATAATATTGCAGCAATTGCTGAAGAAGACAAGGATTTTGCGTCAATCAACAGAATCGTATGGTTTGTTGACGAACAAGTTGAGGAAGAAGAATCGGCACGCGATATGATTATGGCTGTAGAGGCTGTGGAGGGCAACAAGTACGGAATGTATCAACTCGACAAGGAACTTGCCTCAAGGGTTTACACCCAAGCATCTCCATTGACATCAACCGCAGAATAACGTTTCCATTACAACCAATATCGTATGAATGAAGGCTGTCTAACAAGTTTAGACAGCTTTTTATATTCATTATGGAACACTCTCAACTCATTACAGACCAAGAAAGTATTATCAAGTTAATTCGTATATCAAAGTCTTAGACATCGGCTTTCAGCAAATGGAAATGATAATAGTGGGCAATTGCCCGTTTTCATGTACTATTTTTAACCAATAAGCTGCAAACCAACGATTTTACAAGAGGCTGAAAACAGAGAAAGGAAAGAATCCGATGATTCTTCCCTTTCTCTGTGCCCGGAACAGGACTCGAACCTGCACGCCTCTCAGCACTCGCACCTGAAACGAGCGCGTCTACCATTCCGCCACCCGGGCAAAAACGTGACAAAAGTAATACTTTTCTCCGTTTTTTCACACTCTATAGGCAAATATTTTTTATTCGGCAAGTGCTTGAGCAATGTCGCCTATTATGTCTTCTACATTTTCTATACCCACCGACAAACGAATAAGATCAGGAGCAACACCGGCTTCACGAAGCTGTTCATCAGTCATTTGTCTGTGAGTATGGCTTGCAGGATGAAGTACGCATGAGCGGGCATCGGCAACGTGGGTGACAATACAAATCATTTTCAGCCTATCCATAAAGCGTATAGCATCCTCTCTGTTTCCTTTCAGTCCGAACGCTATCACTCCGCATGAACCGTCTGGCATATACTTCTTGCCAAGTTCATAATAAGGGCTATCAGGCAGACCGCTATATTTCACCCATGCAACACGTTCATTCTTACTCAAGTACTCTGCTACAGCCTGCGCATTCTCGCAATGACGTTTAACCCGCAAATGCAATGTTTCCAGACCGAGATTCAACAAGAATGCGTTCATAGGTGACTGAATCGAGCCAAGATCTCGCATCAATTGGGCTGTTGCCTTGGTTATATATGCTCCCTTACCGAACCGTTCGGTATAAGTCAATCCATGATAGGATTCATCGGGCGTTGTTAATCCATGAAATTTATTGCCATAAGCATTCCAGTCAAAGTTACCGCTATCCACTATAGCTCCACCCACAGATGTGGCATGACCGTCCATGTATTTGGTGGTTGAATGAGTGACTATGTCGGCGCCCCATTCAAACGGACGGCAGTTGATAGGCGTAGCGAAAGTGTTGTCAACGATTAAAGGCACGCCGTTCTTATGTGCCACGCGAGCAAACTTTTCTATATCCAGAACTTCGCAACCGGGATTGGAAATCGTTTCGCCAAACAAGCATTTTGTATTCGGACGGAACGCTTTCTGTAATTCTTCTTCATCGGCGTTCTGGTCTACGAAAGTCATATCTATCCCGAGTTTCTTCATCGTAACACTAAAGAGGTTGTATGTTCCGCCATAAATCGCAGTTGAACACACGAAATGGTCTCCAGCCTCACAAATATTGAATACGGCATAGAAATTAGCCGCCTGACCGGAAGATGTAAGCATTCCCGCAATACCGCCTTCCAAAGCCGCAATTTTAGCTGCAACGGCATCATTAGTAGGGTTCTGCAAACGGGTGTAAAAATAACCGCTATCCTCAAGGTCGAAGAGCCGAGCCATTTGCTCACTGTTGTCATATTTAAATGTTGTACTTTGGTATATCGGCAATACACGCGGCTCTCCTTTTTTCGGAGACCACCCCTCCTGTACACAGACGGTCTCTTTCTTATATTCTTTCTTCATATTGTTATTATAAGTTCATTAAACGGACATAAAAGCACATGTCCTTATTTTCATGTAAAATAGCGGTTACAAAGTTAATAATAATTGACAAATGGACGTAATCATAAGCCAAATAAACAGCAAGAGAGATAACCCATGCACGATTACCCCTCTTGCCATTTTGTATATTCGTTGATTATTATCCCTTTGCAGTCGCTATAGCAGTTTTTATATCAGCAAAGATTTCCTCAATTGTACCATTGCCTTTGATGGATGCATACAAGCCTTCATTGATGTAGAAATTCTTAAGCGGAGACGTCTGGTTGTGATATACTTCAAGACGCTTTTTGATGGTTTCCTCATTGTCGTCACTTCTGCCGGAATCCTTACCGCGCTTAATCAGACGCTTAATCAATTCTGCGTCGTCCACCTCAAGCCCCAGCACGACATTCACTTTCATGTTGCGCTCAGCAAGCAATGTAACCAATGACTTCGCCTGCTCTATTGTGCGCGGAAACCCATCAAAAATGACACCATTCGTAATTTTATCTTTATTCTTATCGAGCGTGTCACCCAAAATATTCACCATCAAGTCATCGGGAATAAGATTACCTCCGGATATATAGCTGTCGGCAATCTTGCCAAGTTCCGTACCGCGACTTATCTGGTCTCGCAAAACTTCACCTGTAGAAATATGGAATAATCCGTATTCTTCAATAATAAGGTCACTTTGAGTTCCTTTACCCGAACCCGGACCTCCAAAAATAACTAGATTAAACATTAAACTTTGAAATATTAATTTGTTTTTATAAATTGTGATTCATAGTGCTTGCTTGAGTATTCCCGCCAGCCCGAGCATTGCGCAATTGCGCCCGAGACATCGTGCCTTGACGGCTTAACCCTTCTCCTCACTTAAAACGTATATATCTTTCAGATTTCGAGCCTCTTCATCAATGTCAAGCCCATACCCGATGATGAATTTTGACGGGATTTCAAATCCCACATAATCGGGTCGGGTATCGGTCGTCAAAGAATCCGGTTTAAACAACAAAGTTGCAAATTTTACGGTTTTCGGATTTCGCTCTTTCAAAGAAGCCACAAGCTGTTTTGCCGTAATACCGGTATCCACAATATCCTCGATGATAATCACCGTGCGGTCAGTCAAGTCGGTTTCAAGCCCAAGCACTTGACGAACCTTTCCCGTAGTGGACATTCCGTCATAAGACTTATAGCGTATAAAAGCGATTTCACTACCGGCAATATTGCATGCACGGAACAAATCAGCAGCGAATACGAACGCCCCATTAAGTACACACACAAACAATGGCGCATCATTTCCACAGTCCTTTCTTATCTCTTCCGCCACGCGTTCTACCTGCTTGGCAATTTCATTTCTCGTCAGGTATGTCTCAAAATTAAGACCCTTTACCGTAATCTTATCAGTATCCATTTAAAGTGAAAAAATTTGGTGCAAAGTTAAAAAATCAATCCCGCTTTTCCAATATAAATTTGATGATAATTAAGGCATACCCCAATTTTTTTCAGTAAAAAAGTATTGACAACTCCACCAAAACAGGATAACACAACTTCTCAATACACTATATTCTTTTCTATATCGCTCATGAAACACCTCGAAAAATTCTATGCTTTTTGTGAATTAATGTTTATTTTAATTATTGTTGGAATGAATGCAGTGAAAATGATGTATATTTGCATAATATTGGCGTTAATGTGCCACACCCACATATAGATGCATTAAGAAATGAAGATTTTTAGCACCAAAGGATTACAAGATATATTCGCACGCACAATAGCATCGTCCGAGGACGGAGGGCTGGGTATGATGGAACGTATCGCATCATCGGTATCATGTGAAATCATTACCAGATGGCTGCCCAAGAAACGTTTTGTGCTGTTTGCCGGACCCGGTAGCAATGGCTGTATAGCTCTTGCTGTGGCACGCATGCTCATAGAACAGGGCTACCGCTTGGAAGTGTTTCTGTTCAACGTGCCATCGATGCCGATTTCTGCCGAATGTCAAGCCAACAGAGACAGGCTTATTGCTATGGGAGGCGTTGATTTCACCGAAGTTCAAACCACATTTGAAATGCCCTATATTTCAGCCGACGACATCGTTATCGACGGATTGTTCGGGACAGGGCTTACCGCACCTTTAAAAGGCGGATTCACCATGCTTGTGCAAGGCATAAACGACTCCAACGCTTATGTAGTATCTATAGACATGCCATCAGGATTGCTCGCCGAGTGGAATATGAGCAACGACCGGAGGAATATCATAAAAGCCGATCTTACATTGGCATTCAAGTTCAAGAGGTTGTCATTTTTCTTTGCCGAAAATGCCGAATATGTAGGAGTGTGCAAGACACTCGATATAGACTTCGACACAGAAGCCATACGCAAGACACCGAGCAATTTCTATATAGTGGAAGAGCCTGACGTTCGCCGACGTCTACGCAAACGTAAAGAATTTTCCAATAAGTATGATTACGGTTCGTTGTTGCTTGCAGCAGGAAGTTATGGTATGATGGGAGCCGCCGTATTGTCGGCTAAAGCCGCATTGCGTTCCGGAGCGGGTATGGTTACGGTACACACACCGCGTTGCGGTTTCGCCATATTGCAAAATTCCGTACCCGAAGCCGTAAACAAATATGACAACGACAACACCATGATAACCGATGTGCGTCTCGACCACAACTATACAGCAGCCGCAATAGGTCCGGGCATAGGAACACACGATGACACCATAAATGCAGTGGATTCGTTGATGAAATGTTACAACCGTTCATGTGTAATCGATGCCGATGCCTTGAATTGTATTGCATCACGCCCGAGCATGCTCGAAAGCATACCAAAAATGTCGGTAATCACACCACATGCTGCCGAATTCGATAGATTGTTCGGGAAACAACCAAGTGATGAATCCCGACTACGGGAAGCCATAAGGATGTCACGCCGCTACGGTATCGTTATAGTACTTAAAGGCAGATATACGATGGTTGTCAGACCCGATGAGAAGGTTTACATCAACAGCACCGGCAGCCCTGCACTTGCCACCCCGGGCAGCGGAGACGTTCTCACCGGACTGATTGGCGGATTCGCAGCACAAGGCTATGAGATGGAATTGTGTGCCGCTATGGGAGCTTACATACACGGAGCTGCAGGCGACCGGGCAGAGAAATCATTAGGCTCTTATTCGGTCACGGCAAGTGACATCATCGACAATATAGGTCCTGTAATCAAAGAAATCATGTCACGTAACGAAAAATAAATAATCCTTATCAGGTACAAAATATGAAACTATTCAATCAATTATGTATATTAACCTTGGCGTCGGGAATGGCTGTTGCCGCAAACGCCCAAACCACACAAAAGTTGTCGGCGGCAAAACATAACGACTACGGGCTTGTCTACACATTGCCCAGAACCCATTTACGCATAGAGGTAGAAGCCGAACAGACTATAAAAAAAGCCGGTCCATACTACAATTATGCAAAAAAATATCTCGGGACAGATAATGTAATTACCGAAGACACGAAAACTTGGACATTGAAAAGCGTCAGAATCAGTTCTTACGGCATTCCTGAAAAAGGAAACGAATACCTGATGCAATTCAAAGCCGGATCTGCGCCCTATCTCATTGTGAGCGAGGACGGACTGCCGTTGGCTATTAACACCGAAGAAGTATCAGTTCCCGAATATAAACCTAAAGAAGGCACTCCGCTCACAAGCAGTCTGCTCGACAACAACGCATATACCTCGGCTCTGTCCGGAGAATTGTTGGCAAGCGGTTCTCTCGCAAAACGTGCCGAAAACGCAGCTAACACCATTTACAAAATCAGAGAAAGCCGCACAAACTATGCTATCGGTGAGGCTGACCAGATGCCGCCCGATGGCGAATCACTGAAACTAATTCTGGACGAACTCAACAAACAGGAAGAAGCTCTCAAAGCTTTATTCCTCGGGACAACCCAGACTTCTACTGCTGTCAAGACCATAGACTATACACCGATTGCCGGCACAGAGAAAGAAGTACTTCTGCGAATATCCGACTTTAACGGTATCACCGATAAAGACGACCTTAGCGGCGAACCGCTATATATCACTTTGCAAGTTATTACAAAAGGAGAAATCCCACTTGACGAAAAGGGATTGGAGAAGAAACTGCCCAAAGGGGCTGTAATGTATAAGATTCCGGGGAAGGCTCAAGTAACTTTAAGGTACGAAGGCAAAGAACTCTGTAACGAACTTTTCGATATAGCACAATTCGGTGTGGATTATGGATTGAATCCGGCACTGTTCTCCGACAAGAAAACTCCGTACTTTGTAAAATTCCATCCCTCCACCGGCGGCATAATGGAATTGGGACCGATTGAACAAGACCCTGCCAAACAATCCGCAAAAGAGGAGAAAAAAGGATTTTTCGAAAATATTTTTTGACCGGCAGCTAACCATTTAACCATCTTAGAAGCTGTTTTGAATTTTATTAAAATAACTTCTTGGAATTTTAATATGAAGATGAACAAGACAACTGATGATAAAATGAGAATCGACATTATTACCGTAATGCCCGATATGCTCACATCACCGCTAAACACTTCAATACTGAAACGAGCGCAAGACAAAGGGCTTGTGGAAATAGTCATACATGACTTGCGGGATTACACACTCGACAAGCACCGCCGCGTAGATGACTACCCTTTCGGAGGAGAAGCCGGAATGGTTATGCAAATAGAACCGGTAGACCGCGCCATATCCCATCTGAAATCACAACGGGAATATGATGAAGTAATTTTCACATCTCCCGATGGCGAGGTATTAAACCAACCTATGGCAAACGCCTTATCCCTGTCAAAAAATCTGATTATACTATGCGGACATTATAAAGGCATAGACTACCGTATACGGGAGCATCTTATCACCAAAGAAATATCCATAGGTGATTATGTACTTACCGGCGGTGAACTGCCCGCCGCTGTCATTGCCGATGCTGTCGTAAGACTTATTCCCGGTGCTATAGGCGACGAACAATCGGCTTTAAGCGACTCTTTTCAGGATAATCTGTTGGCTCCGCCGGTTTACACACGTCCTGCCGAATATAAGGGGTGGCGAGTGCCCGACATACTGCTATCGGGGCATGAAGCTAAAATTTCGGAATGGAAACACGAAATGTCGGTCAAACGAACCCTGCAACTACGACCTGATTTATTAAAAGAATAGTTTTTCTATAATATGAACGACAAAGAAACAAAAAAAACCAAAGGGCAGAATGCAAGCGGAAACAAGACTGCCGGCAAGATATTTACAAGAGGGATTAAACATTTGCCAAACC
>X67_European_Roe__coassemble_21_pt1 | contig 37125 bp, 25 predicted proteins | sample X67_European_Roe__metabat2_low_PE_011 | metagenome-assembled genome bin X67_European_Roe
ATTTGACTCCTTTAAGGATAATCAAGAAGCGATAATGGTGAATCTTTTAAATGAAAAAGATACCTTTGTGCTTATGCCCACAGGAGGAGGTTAATCTTTATGTTATCAATTGCCGGCTCTTATAATGGAAGGGACTGCAATTGTTATTTCTCCGCTGATTGCGTTGATGAAGAATCAAGTGGATGCCATGAGACACTTCAGTGAAAAAGATGGAATTGCTCATTTCTTGAATTCTTCATTGAATAAGCAGGCAATTGACCAAGTGAAGGAAGATGTAGTGTCGGGAATCACAAAGCTTTTGTATGTAGCACCGGAATCGCTTACAAAAGAGGATAATATAGACTTTTTGAGAACGATAAAGATTTCGTTTTATGCAGTGGATGAGGCTCATTGTATTTCTGAATGGGGACATGACTTCCGTCCGGAATACAGGAAAATACGTCCTATAATAAATGAAATAGGTTCACGACCTGTAATCGCATTAACGGCTACGGCTACACCTAAGGTTCAACATGATATACAGAAGAATCTTGGTATGGTAGATGCACAAGTATTCAAATCTTCTTTTAATCGTCCTAATTTATATTATGAAGTAAGGACAAAAACATCTAATGTAGACATTGATATTATAAAGTATATAAAGTCACAAGAAGGAAAGTCGGGAATTATTTATTGCTTGAGCAGAAAAACTGTAGAAGAACTGGCAGAAAAACTTGTGGTAAATAATATAAAGGCTCTTCCATATCATGCCGGTATGGATGGAGCAAAACGCACTGAGAATCAAGATGCTTTTTTGCATGAAGAGGTGGATGTGATAGTGGCTACCATTGCTTTTGGTATGGGTATCGACAAACCTGATGTACGTTTTGTCATTCATTATGACATACCGAAAAGTCTTGAAGGTTATTATCAAGAAACCGGTCGTGCAGGACGAGATGGAGGTGAAGGACAGTGTATTACGTTCTATACTAATAAGGATTTGCAAAAACTGGAGAAGTTTATGCAAGGAAAGCCATTAGCAGAACAAGAAATAGGGAAACAACTATTAATAGAAACCGCTGCTTATGCTGAATCATCGGTTTGTCGAAGAAAGACATTACTTTATTATTTCGGTGAGCCTTATGATGGAGAAAATTGCGGTAACTGCGATAATTGTTTGAATCCAAAGAAATTAATAGAAGCAAAAGATGAATTATGTGCAGCACTGGAAACCATATTGGCTTTAAAGGAAAAATTCAGAGTGGGCTATATAATTGATGTAATGCGTGGTAAGAGTACGAATGACATTAAGTTATATAAGCACAATGAATTGGATGTTTATGGCTGTAAAGATGATGTGGATGAAAAGATGCTGAACGCTGTAATAAGACAGGGTATTATAGGCGGATATATTGCACGTGATGTTGAAAATTTCGGCTTATTGAGAGTTACGGATAAAGGTAAGGAATATCTGAAAGAGCCTTTATCATTTAAGATTGCTGAAGATAAGGATTATAGTGAAATAGATAATGAAATACAAATAAAGGGCGGAACGACTTGTGCTGTAGATCCTGTTTTGTTCTCAATGTTGAAAGATTTACGTAAAACGATAGCCAAGAAATTGGATTTGCCTCCGTATGTTATATTTCAGGATCCATCATTGGAGGCGATGGCAACAACATATCCTATATCATTGGAGGAATTACAAAAGATTCCGGGTGTGGGAGCCGGTGGTAAGGCTAAGAGATATGGCGAAGAATTTATAGAATTAATAAAACGTCATGTAGAAGAGAATGAAATAGAACGTCCTGATGATTTATGGGTGCGCACCGTTCCCAACAAGAGTAAGCCAAGGCTTGAGATTATACAAGGTATAGATCGCAAAATACCGTTGAATGAATTGGCTCGGTCGAAATGTATAGATTTTAATGAGATTCTTGATGAAATAGAGTCTATTGTCAGCTCAGGTACAAAAATCAATATCGATTATTATTTGAATGAAGTGATGGATGAAGAAGATCAAGAAGAAATAATAGAGTGTTTCAAGGATTTTGACAGTGATGATTTAGAGCCTGTAATAAAAGAGTTGGGCAGTGTGTACTCTGAAGAAGAAATAAGAATGGTAAGAATAAAATTCCTTTCAGAAATGGGAATATAAATGATGAGAGAGACTTGCAAAGGTCTCTCTTTTTTATTGAAAGAAAATAAATACGATTTATGTTATTGTGAATTTGCAAAAAAATATCTAAATTTGCATGCAATAAAATTTAAACTATCTGTTTATGTCATTTATTGCCGATCGTGTAAAAATGGATGGACTTACATTTGATGATGTCCTCCTAATACCTGCCTATTCAGAGGTGTTACCTAATAGTGTTGATTTATCAACAAAGTTCTCAAAAAATATAAATTTGAATGTTCCATTGGTCTCAGCTGCTATGGATACAGTCACCGAGTCACAATTAGCTATTGCTATAGCTCGTGAAGGAGGTATCGGTGTTATTCATAAGAACATGAGTATTGAGGAGCAGGCTCGACAAGTTCATACGGTTAAACGTGCTGAGAACGGTATGATTTATGATCCTGTGACAATAAAACTCGGTTCAAAAGTCTCAGATGCTTTGTGCATGATGAAAGAATATCGTATAGGTGGTATTCCGGTAGTAGATGAAGAAATGAATCTTGCCGGTATTGTGACCAATAGAGATTTGAGGTTTGAAAGGAATTTAGACAGAAAAATAGATGAGGTGATGACAAGAGAAAACCTTGTAACCACCACACAGTCTACAAATTTGGAAGAGGCTGCAGAGATTCTGCAAAATCATAAGATTGAGAAGTTGCCGGTAGTTGATAAGGATGGAAAATTGATAGGTCTTGTAACCTATAAGGATATAACCAAGGCGAAAGATAAACCTAATGCCTGCAAGGATTCTTTGGGTCGTTTAAGAGTGGCTGCCGGTATCGGAGTTACTGCCGATAGCTTGGTACGTGCAGAGGCTTTGGTGAAAGCCGGTGTAGATGCGATAGTAATAGATACAGCTCATGGACATTCAAAGGGGGTTGTTGGTGTTTTGAGAGAAGTGAAGGCTGCTTTCCCCGGTATTGATGTTGTTGTGGGTAATATAGCTACGGGTGATGCAGCGAGATATTTGATGGAAAATGGTGCTGATGGTGTGAAAGTAGGTATCGGACCGGGATCAATTTGTACTACAAGAATTATAGCCGGAATCGGAGTTCCTCAATTATCGGCAGTTTATGATGTTGCTAAGGCATTGGAAGGCACCGGCGTACCTTTGATTGCTGATGGTGGTATCCGTTATTCCGGTGATATTGTGAAAGCATTGGCTGCAGGAGGTAATTGTGTGATGCTTGGAGGTATGTTTGCGGGTGTAGAAGAGTCTCCGGGTGAAACGATTATATTCAATGGGCGAAAGTATAAGTCCTATAGAGGAATGGGCTCGTTGGAAGCAATGGAAAAAGGCTCAAAAGATCGATATTTCCAAGGAAATGTGAGCGATACACGAAAACTTGTACCGGAAGGAATCGCAGCAAGAGTGCCTTATAAAGGAACTTTGTATGAGGTTGTATATCAAATGCTTGGCGGCTTGCGTGCCGGTATGGGATATTGTGGAGCCAAGGATATAGATGCATTGCATAAGGCACAATTTACAAGAATAACAAATGCAGGTGTTGCAGAAAGTCATCCTCATGATGTATCAATCACAAGTGAAGCACCTAATTATAGTCGTGGATAACAAGTTTTAGATGACATATAAAAAAATAACGGTAGATATAATTTTCGGTTATATCTGCCGTTATTATTAAAGTAATAATAAGAATATCTGTAGAATCATGAGAATTAAATTTTTATTCAGTGCTTTAATTGCCTCGGCAATCTGCATAAATGCTTCGGAAGACCCAGTTCTGATGACAATAGATGGAAATGATGTGAGGTTGTCGGAATTTGAGTATATGTATCATAAGAACAATAAACAACAAATTGAACGAGAATCTTTGAAGGATTATGTAGACCGATTTGTTGTGTATAAAATGAAAGTGATAGAAGCCGAGAAAGCCGGATTGGATACTGCAAAAACGTTTATAAATGAATTGGAAGGTCATAAAGCCGAATTGATGCGACCTTATCTTGATAATAATAAATATGCAATACCATACGCAAAAGAAGCGTATGAGCGTATGAAAAAGAATTTGACAGTAAGTCATATAATGTTGCCATTATCGCCTGAAAATAAAGTTAAGATGGACAGTATCAGAGCTTGTATCCTAAATGGCGAGGATTTTGGTGAGTTGGCTAAGAAATACTCATCAGACATGTATTCTGCTGAAAAAAATGGTGATTTAGGAGGCTTGTGGGTCGGACGTTATCCATATTCATTTGAGGATGCTGCTTATAATACACCGGTAGGTAAAGTGTCGGAAGTGGTTGAGACACAATTTGGTTATCATATAATAAAAGTTACCGATGAACATGCTACGATAGGTAAATATAATGTAGCTCACATATTAAAATTTTATCCCCGTAATGCTACTGATTCAGCAAAGAATGTAGTAAATGCTAAGATGGATTCGATTTTTAACGTATTGAAAAACGGTGCAGATTTTGATGCGGTTGCAAAAGTTGAGTCAGAAGATGGAAGAAGTGCAAATAACGGAGGTGATTTGGGATGGTATGGAATAGACCAATTTGTAAAGCCTATTGAGGATGCGATGTTGAGTACTTCTGTAGGAAGTGTGGCTGCTCCTATATATGCCGATTATGGAGTACATATAATTAAGGTAAAAGGGCATAAACCTTTGGAAGAATATTCTGCTATAGAAAAAGATTTATTGGCTGCGGTTAATAAAGATGAACGAGGGGAAATAATATCAAATCAAAAAATCAGTGATTTGAAAGAAGAATATGGCTACAAATTGAATGATGAGTTTGTAAAAGCAGTGGAAACTTTATTGACACCTAACGGATATGACAGTCTGTTTGTTGCAAAAATAAAGGAATGTAAAATGCCTGTGTTTACATATAAAGGTGGTGAAGTAGGTGTACCGCAATTGACAAAGAATTGGAGCTATAATTTAAAAATGGATAAAAAAAGGGCTGATGCTTATATTAAAGGCAGAATAGACATGCTCACAAAAGAAACCATGTTGGCTTACGAAAAAGCAGACTTAGTCAATAAGTATCCTGATTATGCTAATTTGTTGAATGAGTATCGTGAAGGCATACTTTTGTTTGATATAAGTAACCGTAAGGTTTGGGATAAGGCAAGTAGCGATAAAGAGGGTTTGGAAAAATATTTTGAAAAGAACAAATCTAAATATACAACTTGGAAAGCTCCTAAATTTAAAGGACTTATAGTATATTCAGTAAATGATTCGGTTGAAAATGAAGTAAAAGGTTATTTGAAGTCATTAGGTGGAGATACAATAGCCAATGCTCTTCACAAGAAATTCCGTCGTGATATTAGAATTGAACGTCATTTAACTGCCAAAGGAGAAAATCAATATGTGGATGAACTCGTATTCGATGGTAAAAAAGCACAGCCCGATAAAAAATATTTGAACTATTTTGTGCTGGAAGGTAAAGTAATTTCACAACCGGAAGAAGTAGCTGACGTGAGGGGTTTGGTAACAACTGATTATCAGAATCAGTTAGAGAAGGAGTGGATAAAAGAAATGAAGTCAAAGTACAAAGTAAAGGTAAATAAGAAAGTATTGAAAATGGTTAAAGATTAAAAGAATCTCTACTGAAATAAGCTTTTTTTCAAGAAAAAGCAGCTTGGTAATATGATTTAAGAGTTTTTATACCAAAAATACAAGAATTACTATTAATTTTGTACATTAAATTAATAGTATGCATAATTGATTGTCATACTTATTGTGGCAATCAATTTATGTGATATAACAAACTTAAAAGTAATATAAAGTGAAGATAAAGATTTTATTGGCGAGTTTGCTGTTAGGTTCAATTTTCCATGCTAATGCACAGAGTAATATAATAGAAGAAGTGGCGTGGGTCGTAGGTGATGAACCAATCTTTAAATCGGAGATAGAAGAGCAATATATGCAGATGCAATATGAGAGAGCCGCAATAGATGGCAATCCTTATTGTGTGATACCGGAACGCTTGGCTGTGCAGAAATTGTTTCTGCATCAGGCTAAAATCGATACTGTAGAAGTGCAGGATGCGATGGTAATGCAGCAGGTTGACGGTCAAATAAACTATTATATTGCTAATTTAGGCTCGAAGGAGAAAGTGGAAGAGTATTTCAGAAAGCCGTTGCCTGATTTGCGAGAGCAGATGATAGAGGTGATGCGCAACAGATATATTATCCAGCAAGTCCAAAGTGATTTGACTAAAGATGTAAAGCCGACACCTGCCGATGTGAGAAAATTCTATTCTTCACTATCGGAAGATAGTATACCATTCGTTCCTATGCAGGTAGAGGTTCAGATGATAAAACTGAATCCGGTTATACCCCAACAAGAAATAGATGATGTGAAAGCTCGTTTACGCGATTATGCCAATCAGGTTAATACCGGGAAGAGTGATTTTTCAACATTGGCTATACTTTATTCGGAGGATGGCTCTTCGGTAAGAGGTGGAGAATTGGGCTTTATGGGGAAAAGTGAACTTGTTCCGGAATATGCAAGTGTTGCATTTAATCTTAGCGATACAAAAAAGGTTTCAAAAATTGTTGAAACAGAATATGGTTTCCATATCATTCAGTTAATAGAAAAACGCGGTGACCGAGTAAATACTCGCCATATAATTCTTAGACCTAAGGTAGCTGAAAAGGATTTGCTTGAAGCTGTCAATAGATTGGATTCTTTGAAAATTGATATAAATGCAGGTAAATTTACATTTGAAGACGCAACTCAGTATGTTTCGCAGGATAAGGACTCAAAGAATAACAAGGGTATTATGGTTAATTCGAAACACGGAGTCTCTACTACGAAATTTGAAATGGGAGATTTGCCACAAGAAATAGCAAAAGTTGTAGATACTTTACAGGTAAGCCAGATTTCGGAACCGTTTATAATGCGTGATCCTAAGACTGAACGAGAGGTCGTGGTTATTGTAAAATTGAGTAATAGAATCGAAGGACATAAAGCTAATCTAAAAGACGATTATCAGACTATAAAAGCATTATATGAAGATAAAATGAGAAATACTATTATAGATAATTGGGTAAAGAAGAAACAAAAGGAAACTTTTGTAAGAATAGAAGATGGCTGGAGAAATTGTGAATTTAAATATGATGGTTGGTTGAAAAAATAATTATTGTGATAAAAAAGAATATAAAGTCTAATAACAAAAAAGGGCATAAGGTTTTTACTGGAATCTTGTGCCTTTTAGCTATTTTCGGTATAAATGGTATATTTTCCGGAAACGCTTGGGCACAGGTGAATGATTCTATTCCATCGTTAAACCAAGAAATAAAGCCACGGGTGCCGGAGGCTGACAGATACCAAAAAGGGAAGGTCTTTTTGGAGTATGCCGACGAACTGATTGCCGATGAAAAATTGACACCTGATTTTCAGGTATTACGAGGTAATGTGAAGTTCAGAAAAGAGGGAATGTGGATGTATTGTGACAGTGCCTATTTTTATGAGAAGACTAACTCCATAGATGCTTTTGGAAATGTAAAAATGGAGCAAGGCGATACGCTGTTTGTATATGCAGATGAACTTTATTACGACGGCATGGCTGAATTGGCTCGGCTTAGATATAATGTCAGATTGATAAATCGTGATGTTACATTATATACCGATAGTTTGGATTATGATATGGATGAAAACCTTGGGTTTTATTTTGAGGGAGGTAAAATTGTTGATTCCCAGAATGAATTATCATCGGTATATGGGCAATATGAACCTGATACAAAAGATGCCGAATTCCTGTTTGATGTAGAACTTGTTAATGAGAAATATGTAATGAAAACCGATACGTTACATTACAATACGAATAGCAAGATTGCTGATATTGTGGGATATACAACAATTGTTTCAGATAGTAATATTATATATACCGATAAAGGATGGTATAACACAAACGAGGAAAAAGCGACCTTATACAATCGCTCTTTAATAGTTGGTAAGAATAATGAAAAGCTAACCGGTGACACTGTTTTTTATGACCGTAATTCCGGATATGGTGAGGCGTTTGGTCGTATGGTACTGACTGATTCGGTACATAGTACAATCCTTGATGGAGATTATGGATACCATAATGAGAGAGAGAACTGCTCATTTGCCACTAAACGGGCAAGAGCAAGAGAATTTTCTCAAAAGGATACATTGTATTTACATGGTGATACAATTAGGACATATTTGAATGAAGATTCATTAAGGGTTATGGTGGCATGTCCTAAAGTTCGTTTTTACAGGGTAAATGTACAAGGAGTGTGCGACTCTATGTCGATGGAGGAAAAAGATTCTATTTTGCGAATGTTTAAGCATCCTGTAATTTGGTCGGACACAAAACAGATTTTCGGTAATCAGGTAAATATACATTTTAATGATAGCACGGTAGACTATGCGGAACTTCCAAATTCAGCATTTGCAGCTGAACATTTAGGTGAAATATATTATAACCAATTGTCAGGTAGAAAGATGAAAGCATATTTTATTGATGGCGAAATGAGACAATTGGATGTAGACGGTAATGCCGTATTTTTAATGTTGCCGATGGAAAATGATTCCACATATAATAAATATGTAACGGCTGAAGGTAGTTATCTTACAATGCTGATGAAACCGAAGCAAGAGATTGACAAGATTAGTATGTGGCCGAGCCCTACCGGCAAAGCTGTTCCATTGTATTTGGCTAAAAAGACACAATTATATTTGCCCGGATTCCAGTGGTATGAGGCTATACGACCAAAGAGTCCAGATGATATATTTGTCATTCCGGAAGAGATGAAAGATTTGCTAAGTAAGCCGGTTGAGACAGAACGTAAAGTATGGAAGAGGTAGATAGGTTATGAGTGATATTATAAAATTATTGCCGGATTCAGTTGCGAACCAAATAGCGGCAGGTGAGGTGATTCAAAGACCCGCATCAGTAATAAAAGAACTTGTCGAAAATTCCATAGATGCAGGTGCAACGGAGGTGCAAATTATTCTGAAAGATGCGGGAAGAACCTTAATACAGGTTATAGATAATGGTAAGGGGATGAGTGCTACGGATGCTCGTTTGGCATTTGAGCGTCATTCAACATCTAAAATAAGAAATTCAGAGGACTTATTTTCTTTGCATACAATGGGTTTTCGAGGAGAAGCACTTGCGTCTATTGCAGCTATTTCACAATTGGAATTAAGAACTGCTCGCAAAGAAGACCAAGTGGGTACTAAAATATGTATATCTGCTTCAAAGTGTGAGAGTCAAGAGCCTGATATATGTCCGGTAGGCTCTAATTTTATGATTAAGAACTTGTTCTTTAATGTACCGGCAAGGCGTAAGTTTTTGAAAAGTAACCAAGTAGAATTAAGCAATATTCTTAAAGAGTTTGAGAAGTTGGCTTTGGTTAATCATAAGGTGGATTTTTCTTTGATACATAATGATACGGTTATGCATCAATTGTTAGGCGGTTCATTTAAGCAACGGGTAATAGATTTATTTGGCAGATCTTTGGATATGCAATTGATACCATTGAACCTCGACACATCTTTGATAAAGATAGAAGGTTTTATATCAAAGCCGGAGAATGCAAGAAAAAGGAACTTTCTGCAATACTTTTTCGTTAATGGCAGATATATGCGACATCCTTATTTCCATAAGGCTGTTATGTCAAGTTATGATGAACTTATACCTGCGGATGCACAACCCAATTATTTTTTGAATTTTATTGTTGAGCCTGAAACGATAGATGTAAACATTCATCCAACCAAGACAGAAATTAAGTTTGAAAATGAGGCTCCGGTATGGCAGATAATATCAGCGGCGGTAAGAGAGGTATTGGGTAAATTCAGTGTTGTACCCTCTATAGACTTTGACACTGAAGATGCTCCGGATATACCTGCTTTTTCCAAGGACATTGAGATAGAGCGTCCACGTATAGAGATTGACCCTACATATAATCCTTTTAGGTCGGGTAATGTAACAAAAACTGTTAATAGACAGCATGTGCCGGATACTGTGAAAAATTGGGATCGTTTATATGAAAATTTCACTAAAAGCAGTATTGACGATGAAGGTACTTCGGATGACATGTTGATAGAATTTGGTGATGTTGAAGGACATAAATCAGATTATGACCGAGTTAATACTATTCAAGTCAAAGGCAGATATTTGGTCTCTTCCATAAGTTCAGGGCTTATGTTGGTTGATCAGCATAGGGCGCATATAAAGGTTCTATACGATAGGTATTTGAAACAATTGGAACAAAGTGAGATTGTTTCACAAGGTATAATGTTCCCGATAATGCTTAATTTGTCTCCTGCACAAAGCGTCTTATTAGAAAGTATAGCCGATGATATGAATCGTATAGGCTTTAATTTGTCGAATTTAGGTGGAACAGACTGGTCGGTGAACGGTATCCCGGCAGGGCTTGAACATGTGGATGTAAAAGATACTGTACTTCAAGTGATTGATGACGTTAATGAAGGAGGAAAAGATTTGGCAGCGCAATTATATGATAAGATAGCATTGTCAGTGGCAAAGAGTGGTGCAATACCCTATGGCAAAACGCTTACAAATACAGAGGCTGAAAAATTGCTTGAAGATTTATTGATTCTACCCGAACCTAATTATACACCGGATGGGAAGAAAGTTATATCGATATTAGATATGGAGCAAATTAGTAAATTATTGTAATAATAGATTAATTATATGAGGAAATATAGCTTGTTATTGTGTGTTGTATCTTTTAGTGTAATGAACATGATGTGTACAAGTGCAGATAAGTCGGAAACAAAGTATCAAGCAGTAGCTGAACGCATTGATTCTCTGTTGAATCAGCATTATACAGATGATGCGCCGGGTTATGCAATGGCAATATGTAAAGATGACAGTGTTATTTACAGTAGTGCAAAAGGTGTTGCTGACGTAAATACCAAAGCGCGTATTGACGAAAATACGGTTTTTAATATTGCGTCAATTTCAAAACAGTTCACTGCTGTAGCTGTGTTGAAATTGCATGAATTGAATTTGTTAAGTATAGAAGATAGTGTTGCGAAGTTCTTTCCGGAATTTAAAAGCGAAATATGGAAAAAAGTCAAGTTGAAACATTTGATGAGTCATAGTTCCGGAATACCCGATAAGCGTCCGCGTATCGATAAGGATTTTATGTTGTATATAGTGGATAGACAGTGTCTTGAATATATGGTGACTTTGGATGAACTTAAATTTGAACCGGGAACCAACTATGATTATATTAATCCCACATTTCAAGTACTGTCGGCTGTGGTACAGAGAGTTAGTGGTGAGGACTTTGAGGATTTTCAGCAAGAAAATATTTTTAATACGGCAAAGATGTCAAATATAAGGTATTTCGATCCTAAATTGTCAATTCCCTCAATGGCACATGGATATATTTGTGTGTCATCAGTTGAAAAAGATGACATCGATAGTGATTCTAAGAAAGATAGGGATAACTTGACTGTAGATTATGTAGATAAGAACGGAACTCAATGGATGGAATATGATTATGGTGAAGAAACATTCTTTGGAACTAAGGCGGATGGAGGTATCTATACTTCAGTAAATGACTTTATAAAATGGGAAAGAGCTTTGTTATCCAATATCATAATAGCTGATACAACAAAGGCTTTGGCTTATACACCACATATTAAGGTGTCAGGTAGCCGATTCTCCACATACCAGAACAGACCTTATACAAGTTATGGATATGGTTGGTTTATAGATGAACATCCGGGGCGTGAGATGAAAATATATCACACCGGTGATAATGGCGGCTTTCAAGCTTATGCTGCAAAGTATCCGGGCAGTGGAGTTTATATTGTCATGCTTGAAAACAGAAACGATATTGACCGTTGGAGCTTACAGACTAAAATAGAAAATATATTATTGGAAGAAGGTATAATTAATACTAAATAATGATATTTTTTATCATTAAATGATATAAATCCTGTTCTTTCTTGTGTAAAGAACGGGATTTTATTATCTTTGATAATAATTTATCAAAACAAAATGAACAGGTTACTATTAAGTATAATTATATCAGTGGTTTCATTATGCGGGTATTGTGCCAATAATTTGAAAGAGGCAAGAACTTTCTATTTGAAAGGAGAGTATGAAAAGGCTCTTCCGTTGTTTCAGAAGGCATATAAAAAGAAACCGAAAGATGGGTCGATAAATCATTGGTTAGGTGTCTGTCTTTATGAGACAGGTAGAGCAAAAGAAGCAATTAAATATCTTGAATATGCCGATACTCGGAAAGTGATAGAGTCTTCTCATTATTTAGCTAAGATATTTATAAGCGAGTATGATTTCCAGAGGGGGATTGAAATGTATGATAGATATCGTGAACTACTGGAAAAGTCTAATAAAAAAATGTCAGATAGAGCTGAATTAGAACTTAAAAAAGCGAAATTGGCAAAGCCTATGCTTGAACATGTGGAAAAAATTGCGGTTATTGACAGCCTATTGGTTGATAAAGAGACGTTTTTTAAATATTACCAAATTTCCCCTGAATCGGGTTCAATTAATTCTACTGCAATACTGCCATTTGAAGTTGTGTGTGGAACGACTGTATATTGTAACCAAGGCGAGGACAGAATGTTGTGGGCTATGCCTGATGAAGCCGGCATGATGAAAATATGTGAGTCGGCTAAACTTATAGACGGTAGTTGGGATACACCTCAGTTTATATCAGGTGATTTAAATGATGGCGGTGATTTGAATTATCCGTTTTTGTTGCAGGATGGAGCAACTTTGTATTATGCTTCTAATGGAGAAGGTTCTATAGGAGGATATGATATTTTTGTGACAAGAAAGGACACGGATACAGGAACTTATATGCGTCCGCAGAATGTTGGAATGCCATATAATTCACTGGCTGATGACTATTTGATGGTATTGGATGATATGACCGGATTGGGCTGGTGGGCAACAGATAGAAATAAGATAGAAGATAAAATCACAATATATGTATTTGTTAAAAACGATATTAGGGAGAATTATGACGAGAGTGAGGAAAATCTGGTGTCGTATGCGAAAATCTCTGATTATAGGGCAACATGGCATGGCGAAGATTACTTCAAAATGGTAAATGATTTAAGAAATGTAGAAACTAATACTGCTCATTCAGAAGAAGAGTTCGTTTTCAATGTTAAAAAAGGGGTGATATATACATCTTATACTGATTTCAAATCAGATGAAGCATCGGAAATGATGGGAACGTTGATTGATTTATACGGAAATTTGAGAAAATGCAAGACTGCATTGAAATTAAAACGAGAATTATACAATAAATCAGGAATTATAGAAAAGGAAAGAATAAAACAAGGAATATTGGACTTGGAGAAGGAAGTCGAGGCTTTGAGACTTGAAGTATTTAAAACAGAAAATAATATAAGAAAATTAGAACAGAATAATTAATCATTAAAGAAATAAGTTATGGAATTTGCACTATTTTTAATAATTGCTGTAGCAATAATCGTATTGAGTGTGTTCTTTTATTATGTACCGTTCTTTTTGTGGATTTCAGCAAGAGTGTCGGGAGTAAATATATCTTTGTTACAACTTTTTCTTATGAGAATAAGAAAAGTTCCGGCAAATGTTATAACTCAAGCTTTAATCGAGGCTCATAAAGCCGGACTGAGCGGAATCACGCGTGATGACCTTGAGGCTCATTATTTGGCAGGAGGAAATGTTGTAAAAGTAGTACATGCTTTGGTCTCGGCGGCTAAGGCGAATATTGAATTAGGCTTTAAGATGGCTACAGCGATTGACTTGGCTGGTCGTGATGTATTCCAAGCTGTACAAATGTCAGTAAACCCAAAGGTTATAGATACACCTCCGGTAACTGCTGTGGCAAAGGACGGAATACAGCTTATAGCTAAGGCTCGTGTTACAGTGCGTGCAAATATACGTCAATTGGTGGGAGGTGCAGGCGAAGATACAGTATTAGCTCGTGTTGGTGAGGGTATTGTATCTTCTATTGGTTCATCGGAAAGTCATAAAGAAGTATTAGAGAATCCTGATTCTATTTCAAAGGTTGTATTAAGAAAAGGTTTGGATTCCGGTACAGCATTTGAAATATTGTCTATCGATATAGCTGACATAGATATAGGTAAAAATATCGGTGCTACATTGCAGATAGACCAAGCTCAAGCTGATAAAAACATCGCACAGGCAAAAGCAGAAGAGCGCCGAGCAATGGCAATAGCTTTGGAACAAGAAATGAAAGCAAAAGCACAAGAGGCGAGAGCAAAGGTAATTGAAGCTGAGGCAGATGTGCCAAAAGCTATGGCTGAGGCTTTCAGAAGTGGAAACCTTGGAATCATGGATTACTATAAGATGAAGAATATAGAGGCTGATACGACAATGAGAGAAGCGATTGCCAAGCCTGCAACAAAATAAGCTGAATTAAATTTATTATGGTATCATTTTTAATTGCGCTTGCCGTTCTTGTAGGTGGGTATTTTATCTATGGCGCATTTGTAGAAAGAATTTTAGATATAGATGAGAGTAGGAAAACACCTGCTTTCACTATGCAGGACGGTGTTGACTACATACCGATGCCGACGTGGAAAGTCTTCTTAATTCAGTTTTTGAATATAGCAGGATTAGGTCCTATTTTTGGTGCAATAATGGGTGTAATGTACGGTCCTTCAGCATTTATATGGATTTCTATAGGAACAATATTTGGTGGTGCTGTACATGACTATGTTTCAGGGATGTTATCTCTGAAAAAAAATGGAGCGTCATTGCCGGAAATAGTTGGTGAGCAGTTAGGTAGCGGAGTTAAACAGGTAATGCGCGGATTTGCACTAATTTTAATGGTTTTGGTTGGAGCTGTATTTGTGATAAATCCGGCGGAACTTATAGCCGGCATGACACCGTCAACATTGGATACGCAATTTTGGGTTGTTGTTATATTTATATACTATATTCTGGCAACACTTTTACCTATAGATAAACTTATAGGAAACCTATATCCTTTATTTGGTTTTGCTTTGTTGTTTATGGCTGTAGGTATTTTTGTAATTCTATTAGGTCACTTGGAATATATACCCGAATTCACAGATGGGTTGTATAATAGGTATCCGGGTGCCGAAGAGCATCCTATTTTCCCTATGATGTTTGTATCTATAGCATGTGGTGCGATTTCCGGTTTTCATGCTACACAATCACCTTTAATGGCGAGATGTATCAAAAATGAAAAACTCGGAAGACGCGTCTTTTATGGGGCGATGGTGGTAGAAGGTATTGTTGCGCTTATATGGGCTGCTGCGGCAATCGCATTCTTTAAGGGGAATTTTGCTGATTTATCCTCTTATTTAGGCAATAATAGTACAGCACCGTTAGTTAATGAGATTTCAGTAACTTGGTTAGGAAAATTTGGTGGATTGCTGGCTATATTGGGCGTAATAGCGGCGCCTATCACGTCAGGTGATACGGCATTGCGTACAGCTCGGTTGATTACAGCTGATTTTCTTAAATTTAAGCAGAATACGATAGTAAGAAGGCTTGTTGTTTCGATACCTATATTTGTCGCATCATATTTGATAATGCAAATTAATTTTCAGGTGTTGTGGAGATACTTCGGGTGGTGTAATCAGGCATTGTCTGTGTTTACATTATGGGCAGTAACCGTTTATTTGGCACGTAAGAAAAAAATGTATGTAATTACTTTGATTCCTGCGATGTTTATGACTATGGTATGTACAACATATATCATCTTTGCTCCTGAAGGGTTTACATTTGATAATGCTTTGGCAAGTTATATAGCCTCAGTATATGGTAAATCAAGTGTTTTGAATATTGATTATGCGATTTCGGTTGGTATTGCGGTTGTTGTGACGTGCTTGTTTACGTTCTTGTTTTATAAAAGAGTTGGAAAATTAGATAGGAAGTGATTTTATGGTAAATTTCAAAGAAGTTGTAAAACGCACTAAATTATATAATTTTCATACTCACACTCAGTTCTGTGATGGGCGTGCCGATATGTCCTGCTTTATACAAGAGGCGATAAATCAGGGATTTAAAGATGTTGGATTTTCTCCTCATTCGCCTATTCCTTTTTCGTCTCCGTGTAATATGAAAAGTGATGATGTTGAAACATATTTTACGGAAATCAGAAGGTTAAAATCTATCTACGGCGATAAGATAAATATCTACGCATCTATGGAAATAGATTTTCTTGATGATTGGGGACCGGCTCATGAATATTTTTCAAAATTACCATTAGATTATAAAATAGGTTCAGTTCATTTCATCCCTTCATTTAAAGATGAAGGCATGTATGTGGATGTAGATGGTAGTAGTGAGAGTTTTAGAGAAAAGATGTCCTTGTATTTTGATGGGGATATAAAACGAGTTGTCGAAAGTTTCTATAGACAGACATTAAAAATGATAGCCGCCGGAAACTTTGATATAATAGGTCATTTTGATAAAATCGGTTATAATAGCAGTGTTTATTGCCCGGGTATTGAGGAAGAACCGTGGTATTATAAATTGATTGAACAGGCCTTGGATGCGATAAAGGAAAACAGCTGTATTATTGAGATAAATACTAAAGCTTTTGAATGTCACAAGCGTTTTTTCCCAAATGAACGTTATTTTAAGTTATTGAAAAAATATGAGATTCCTATTTTGATTAATTCTGACGCACATTTTCCCGAACTGCTTAATTCGGGTAGGATGAAAGCGTTTGAATTATTAGGAATATAAAACAAAAATATATTGTAATATGCCGGTAAGAGTTCCAACGTCACTTCCCGCAGTGGAGACTTTAAAAGATGAAAATATATTTGTAATAGATGAGCAGCGTGCATCCAGTCAGGATATCCGCCCGTTGCGTATAGCTGTATTGAATCTTATGCCATTAAAGATTATGACAGAAACGGATTTATTGCGTTTGTTGTCCAATACACCGTTACAAATAGAATTGGATTTAATAGAAGTTGATGGACATGAAAGTAAGAATACTCCACGTGAACACTTGGATACATTTTATAAGAAGTTTGATGATGTAAAGGATTGTAAATATGATGGATTCATAGTTACAGGCGCACCCGTGGAAAAAATGGATTTTGAGGATGTGGACTACTGGGAAGAATTGGAGCAAATATTTACATGGGCTAAAACCCACGTAACATCAACCTTATATATATGTTGGGCTGCTTTGGCAGGCTTATATTATCATTATGGGGTTAAGAAAATTCTTTTGCCGAGTAAGTTATCCGGTGTTTTTGAACATAAGGTATATAATCATAAAAATCCTATTTTCAGAGGGTTTGATGATGTATTCTATGCTCCTCATAGCAGGCATAGTACAGTTTCAAAAGATGATATAATGCAGCATGAGGAACTTGATGTGATTTCAGAAGGAGATGATTGCGGTGTATATATGGTAATGGGACGAAAAGGACGAGAGTTTTATATACTTGGACATCCTGAATATTCTCCGGGAACATTGGACTTTGAGTATCACAGAGATTTGAACTTGGGACTGAATCCTCATATACCGGATAATTATTATGTGGAGAATAATCCTGATAAGGCTGTGATTGTAAGATGGCGTTCGCATGCGAACCTATTGTATTCAAACTGGCTCAATTATTTTGTATATCAGGAGACACCATACGATATTAGAACTATTAAATAACATTTTTTCGTTGAGAAGTAATAATAAAATAGAACTTGAACTATTGGCTCCGGCTAAAAATGCACAAATTGCGATAGAGGCAATCAAGCATGGTGCCGATGCCGTGTATATAGGTGCTGATAAATACGGTGCAAGAGTTTCTGCCGGTAATACACTTGATGACATTAAAACTGTTGTTGATTTTGCACACAGGTTTAATGCGAGAGTATATGTTACTATTAATACTATAATATTTGAGAATGAACTTCAAGAAGTTGAGAATATTATACATGAATTGTATAAGATAGGTGTAGATGCCTTGATTGTACAAGATATGGGTATATTGAGAATGAATATACCGCCGATTGCCCTGCATGCAAGCACGCAATGTGATATAAGAAAATCTGACAAAGCGGGGTTTCTTGAGAAGGTAGGGTTTTCACAGATTGTTTTGGCACGCGAATTAACGTTAAATGAGATAAAGGATATTAGTAGGTCTACAAGTGTTGCATTAGAGGCGTTTATACATGGTGCTTTGTGTGTTAGCTATAGTGGTAGATGCGGAGTTAGTTATGCGTGTATGAAAAGGAGCGCAAATAGAGGTGAATGCGCACAGATGTGCCGATTACCTTATAGATTGGAAGATGAGGCAGGAAATGTGATTGTTGAAGATAAGCATTTGTTGTCACTCAAGGATTTGAATCGAAGCGAAAAACTATCGGACATGATAGGTGCAGGTGTCACCTCATTTAAGATAGAGGGACGGTTGAAAGAAATGGATTATGTGAAAACGATTGTCGCATATTATAGTAATTTGTTGGATAAATTTATCGCTGAGAGCAATGATAAATATGTGCGTCGTTCTGTCGGTACATCAGAAATCTCGTTTAGACCGAACCCGAACGGTGTATTTAACCGAACGTTCACAAATTATTTTTTAAATACCAGAAACTTAAATAACGGTGATTCTATAGCATCGGTCGATACACCGAAATCAAAAGGTGAGTATATAGGTAATGTAGTATCGGTTATTAAAAGCAATGCGTTAAAAGTTTCATTAGTAGATAGTATTGAAAATGGAGATGGAATAAGCTATTTGGATAGTGTCTTGGGGAATTCCGGTTTTCGTGTAAATAAGATTATAGGAGACGTGATTTATACAACGCAGCCTGTTAAAATCAAGAGGGGTACAAGGTTGTATCGCACATATAATAAACGTTATAGTGATATTTTAATAAAAGAAACTGCGAAAAGATACATTCGTGTCACCATGAACTTGAGATATGCGAATGATATGTTGGCTCTTGATGTTTGTGATGAAAGAGGTAATAGCATAACAGCTACAGTAGAGTTAGCAGTTCCATTAGATAATGCAATACAACCCCAAGCTACTAAACAAGCTGATGTCTTGAAGAAGTTAGGAAACACGATATATACTGCTGAAGAGGTAAATGTCTTACCCGAATATTTTATCCCTAATTCAATATTGGCTGATTTAAGAAGAATTGCCATTGAAAAACTTGATAAAGCGCAAAGGATTAACTATAAGTATGATTATCGAAATAAAGAGAATGAGTCAGAAACATATTATACTGATAAATTGACATATATTGATAATGTGTCCAATTCGTTAAGTCGTTTATTCTATCGAGAGCATGGTGTAAAAGAGATAGAATCAGCTTTAGAGACAGATAGGAATGGACATAATGCCGATAAACATCTTATGCATACAAGATACTGTATATTGAGAGAACTGGGATTTTGCAGAAAAGACAAGAAATCTCCCAAACTTTCGCAGAAATTATATCTTGTTAACGATAAGACTAAATTACTCGTTGAAACAGATTGCATTAATTGTGAAATGAAACTATATAAAGCATAGAGCAAAATGAATATTCAGATGTTACCAAAGTCAGGCATCCTTTTCGCTTAATTCTAACCATCGGAGTTCTTTTTCATCTATTATTGATTTCAATTCTTCATATCGATTAGATAGTTTCACGATTTCATTTGAATCAATTCCGCTTTGGAATACACTCTCAATTTGTTTTTTCTCTTCATTTAATGCTACTAATTCTGTTTCGAGTGTTTCAAATTCTTTTTTTTCCTTGAAAGTCATTTTATTTGACTTTTCCCGCTGTTTCCATTCGGCATTAGGTTTATTATTAGTGTTTAAATCTCGATTTTTTTTGTTTAATTCTTTTTCTTGTTGAGTTTTCCAATCGCGATAGTCGGAGTAATTGCCGGGAAAATCTTTTATTATCCCATTACCTTCAAAGACAAAGATATGATCAACTGTCTTATCCATAAAAAAGCGGTCATGGCTTACAATGATTACACAACCTTTAAATTTGGATAAATAATCTTCAAGAATTTCAAGTGTAATTATATCCAAGTCGTTAGTCGGTTCGTCAAGAATCAGGAAATTAGGCTTTTTCATTAAGACTGTTGCTAAATAAAGTCTCCTCTTTTCTCCGCCACTTAATTTATAGATAAATTTTTGTTGATCTGCCGGTGAAAATAGAAAAAGTTGAAGGAATTGTGCCGCAGTGTATCGGGTCTTTTCATCGAATACAATGACTTCGGCAATGCGTGTAACAGCATCAATAACTTTCATAGACTCATCAAAGGCAATACCATCTTGACTGTAATATCCGAAATTAACAGTTTCTCCAATTTCAAAATTACCGGAGTCAGGTTTTTCCAGACCTAAAAGCAGTTTGATAAAAGTAGATTTTCCGACACCGTTATTTCCCACAATACCAAGTTTTTCATAGCGAGAAAAAGTGTAGTTCAATTTGTCTAAAATTATTTTGTTGCCGAATTTCTTGGATATATCATTGGCGATAAATATTTTTGAGCCAATGTATGAAGAGTTAACATTTAATTGAATATTCTTGGTCGTATATTTCTTATTAGCTTTTTCTTTTAAGTCATAAAACGCGTCAATTCGGTATTTTGCTTTTGTTCCGCGTGCTTGAGGTTGTCGGCGCATCCATTCAAGTTCTGTACGCAACAGATTTTTTGCCTTAGCAGCTTCTGCGTTTTGGCTTTCTATACGTTCTTGGCGTTTCTCTAAGTAATAATTATAATTTCCATTATATGTATATATTGTACGTTGGTCTATTTCTATTATTTTATTACAAACCTTGTCAAGAAAATATCTGTCATGGGTAACCATGAGAATTGCTACCTTATTTCTCGATAGATAACTTTCTAACCATTCAATCATGTCTATATCAAGATGATTGGTTGGTTCATCCAGTATAATAAGATCACAGTTTTTAATAATTATTTTTGCTAATGCAACACGCTTTATCTGTCCGCCGGAAAGTTTACCTATTTTTTGATTAAAATCATTTATTTTTAGTTGTGATAAAGTTTGTTTAAAACGGTTCTCATGGTCCCAAGCGTTTTCTGCATTTTTATCGTAAGCCGCCATACATACTTCCATAATCGATAATTCCGGATCTAAGTATGGTTCTTGTTCAAGAAAACCTACATTAATATCATTTTTAAAAGTGATTTTACCGCTGTCATGAACCTCTTTGTCGCAAATGATTTTTAGTAAGGTAGATTTGCCCATACCGTTTTTTGCGATGATACCTACTTTGTCACCTTCATTTATGCCGAATGTTATGTCTTTAAACAAAAGACACTCCCCAAAAGATTTAGTGAGATTTTCAATTTGTAATAAACTTTCCATTTGGCAAAATTAATAAATTAGTTTGGTTATTTAAAAAGCTTATAAAAGTTGTGATGATTTGAAATTAATTGTAAATTTGTGATTAATTAATAAATTGTTTAATCAAGGAATAAGAATTTATATGAAAATCAGAAGATTAATTCTATTGTTTGTATTGTCGTTTATTTCATTGCATGTAAACGCAGAGAAAATCACTCTTCTTTCAGACATTCATGTAACACCCGGTAATCATAGGGAAGAAATGTTGAAAAAAGTAATAGAGGATATTAATAGCAATGAAACTGAATTGGTAATCTTATCAGGAGACTTGACCGAAGAGGGTAGCGATGAACAACTGAAAAATGTTAAGTCTATTCTTGACAATATAAAGAAACCGTTGTTTGTAATACCGGGAAATCATGAAAATAATTGGAGCCAAAGTGCATGTAAGACTTTCTTTGATATATGGGGTAATGACCGTTTTGTAACTGAGACTGAGAATTTGGTAATTATCGGTATAAACTGTGGTCCTTATATGAAGATGGGTGATGGACATGTGAAACATGAGGATTTGGTTTGGTTAGATAAAAACCTTTCAGAACGTGTAAAAGACGGTAAGAAAGTTCTGTCTATATGCCACTATGCTTTGAATGCTGATTTGGATAGTTACAGAGAATATGTAAGTATATTGAAGAAATATCCGGTTGTCGCTCATTTAAATGGACATTATCATCATTATAAGAAATATAGGGTGGAAAACATAGAAGTAATGCATTGTCGCTCGTTGGAAATGGGAAAAGAAAACCCTACATTCGGATATTCTTTTGTGGATATACAAGCTGATTCGGTAAAATTGTATAATAAAGAGCTCAATAAATCACCTGAATTGAAATTTGATTATAAGATTGACCATACGACAATAACGCCTATAGAAAAATCCGAAAATTTTGATACAGAAATACCGTCAGATTTCAAAATAGAATTGGCTTATAGGGATGATGCGTCAGTCTTTACACGTGTGGGTGTTGATAAAAATAATATATATATAGGTAATTCATTGGGATACGTGAAATCCGTAAACAAAAATAATGGAAATGTTAATTGGTCTTATAAAACCGAGGCAGGATTATTTTCCCGTCCTGCTGTAACAAAGAAGCATGTCATTGTGCCGACTGCCGATAAAAGAATGTTATGGATTGATAAGAAAACCGGAGCAATTGACAAAAATATAATTGCTAATGGTCCTTATGTTGCAGATGGTATTATAGTAGGGGATGTATTGTACCAAGGTGGTTATAAAGTTTTTCAGGCTTGGGATATTGATAGAGCTGTCTTAAAATGGGAATTGAATGACTTGAAGAACTATTGTCAAGCATCGCCTGCAGTGTATAAGGATTGTATCGCATTTGGGGCTTGGGACACATATTTGCGTAAGGTGAATATGAAAACCGGTGAGTTGGATTGGAAATGGAATAATGGTAAAGATAGAAATATGTTGGGACCCGGTAATTGTGTACCTGTTATAGCAAATGGGAAAGTGATAGTGGTTGCGCCGGATAGATATATGACAGCGATAAACTGGAAAACGGGTGAACAAATATGGAGAGATAAAAGCCATAAATACCGTGAGAGTTTAGGCGGCTCTGAAGACGGTAAGCGTGTCTATGCAAAAACTATGGATGGCGAGATAGTGTGTGTCAGTACCGAAGGCGATAAGTTTAATGAGTTGTGGATGGTAGATGCCGGATTAGGTTATGAGCATGCACCATGCATTGTATTAGAACATAATGGTGTGGTTTATGCCGGTTCTCGTCGCGGTATTATTGCTGCCATTGATGTGAAAACAAAGCAGTTGTTATGGCGTAAGCAATTAGGTGCATCTGAAGTAAATGGATTCGATGTCGATGAAAAGGGAAATGTTTATTTCTCATTGATAGAAGGTACAATCTGGAGAATTTCCCGCAAATAAATCTATATTACAATTACAAAAAAATCCCGCAACATTGCGGGATTTTTTATTGTTGATATGTTATTTTTTAATCAATATATAACTTGTATAAGGTTGTAAAATTCCCCTTAAAATATTCTTCTTTACTGTGAATTTCGTCTTGTGTACTTGGTCGTAATAAGTTCCGTTTTTTAATGTTGTGGGGATCTCTATAGTTTGTACTTTGTCTGAAATATTAACTAAAGAAGCACCCTTTTTACCTCTTGCGACTTGAGCAACAGTGTTGTTATCATTAAAATAAAGTGTTTCGGGTTGTCCGCTCATAGCACGACGAAATTTGTTCGCTGCAACAACTTCGGGATGCTTGAAATCATCATTTCCCTTTGCTCCAGCCACATTGTTGCCCCATACATTTTGTGGGGTGCTGCCGTCAGGTCGTGAGTAGAATAGGGGAGTGCCGTTTTGTCGTGACACCAAAAATACCCATGCCATTCTGATTTGCTCGCTTGTCAATGATGCCGATTCATGTGCATTGCAATAAGTATCATGGCTTTCAACCCATGTGACCAAGTGATTGGGTGAAACGGAATGTGCCCAATCTGTAACGTTATCTGCCTTGAAATCTTTAGCATTTAATACATTGCGGAGTATATGCCCATAAGAACTGGCTGTCAAATCAAAGTATTCGGCATATTCTTTTTCCTTTACATTTTTATCTTGAAGGACTTCTCCATAAATAAAAAGACTGTCGCGCGGTACAGCTAATGTAAGACCTTTTACAGGCTTTTCTCCCATAGCAACAGGCCAGAAATCGTTTTCTTTGGATTTTGCATCAAGTGGGTCGGATGGTAGCCCGATATGCTTTGCCGTATCATAACGAAGACCGCTTGCTCCGCAGTTGATTAAGTCATTTACATAAGTCATGTAATAATATTGGAAATCAGGATTTTCAGTATTAACATCGGGTAAACCTCCCATTTGTCCTGTTGTACATTGTAAACGGTCGTTGTAGTCTCTAATCTCATCAAATCCGTTTGCATGGTACAAATTTTCATGACCGCCAACTGCAGCATCAAGGTCATCGGAAACACGGGTGTCATCGATAGAGGTATGGTTAGGTAAAACGTCAACTATTATTCTAACACCGTATTTTTTTGCTTCATCACACATCGCTTTAAACTCATCGCGTGTACCGAGCATATAGTTTCCTATTTTCCAGTCAGTAGGTTGGTAATAGTAATACCATCTGCCTTTTCCAAAGAGTTGCATGCCTCCTCCTTTATCTCCTTTGGTTTCGGTCACACACTGTTGTGCCGGTGACGTTTGGACAAATTTATAGCCGGCTTCTGCAATGTCTTTCATGTTGTTCTTAATAGTGTTGAAAGACCAACTCCATGCGTGAAGGATCACATCATCATTAGTCTGAGTTGCTGTTTTGGTAATGCTTCTTGCTGTAAATACGGATAATAGCGTAAAAAGCACAATAAATATTAAATGTTTCATAAGTTAGTGATTGAAATAAATTTGTGGTAAAGATACAAATAAAATCAAAAATAAATAACCTTGAGTATTTCAATTCACAATAAAAATATATACCTTTGCAATAAAGAACATTTTTTATGTATCTAATTAAAGATATATATTTGAACTACATTTGCAGAACAGGCGATGATTACATTCAGATGGAATCATTACTTGTTCTTCTTGTTTAGTAAAAGGTATAAAAAACGATATTATATATGTCAAGGTTGAGATTCAAGGTCGTAGAAACTGCATTTAACAGAAAACCGGTAAATTATGAATTGCCTAAAGAGGCTACATCTTCATATTACGGCAAATATGTGTTCAGTAGAAAGAAGATGTATGAGTATTTGCCGAAAGAAACATACGAAGCACTAATATATGCAATTGATAATAAAGAGCCTTTAAGCAGAGATGTTGCCGATAGTGTTGCACAGGGGATGAAACAATGGGCTTTAGATAATGGTGCAAAACATTATACACATTGGTTTCAACCTTTGACTGATGGCACCGCCGAGAAACATGACGCATTTATTGAACATGATGGGAAAGAGGGTGTGATTGAGACATTTTCCGGGAAATTGCTTATGCAGCAAGAACCGGATGCCTCGAGTTTTCCGAATGGAGGAATTAGAAACACTTTTGAGGCAAGAGGTTATTCCGCATGGGATATATCATCTCCTGCTTTCATTCTTGATCATACGTTGTGTATACCTACAGTGTTTATCTCATATACCGGAGAGTCACTTGATTATAAGACCCCGCTTTTAAGAGCCTTGAATGCCGTAGATAAGGCGGGTACGGCTGTAGCTCGTTTTTTTGACCCATCAGTCAAACATGTAATTTCATATTTAGGCTGGGAACAAGAATACTTTTTGGTTGATGAAGCATTGTTTGCTGCACGTCCTGATTTGGTTATGACAGGCAGGACTTTGATGGGACATGAAAGTGCTAAGAACCAGCAATTGGAAGATCACTATTTTGGAGCAATACCAAGCAGGGTAGAGGCTTTCATGGCTGAACTTGAAATAGAATGTCATAAATTAGGCATACCGGCAAAGACATGTCATAATGAAGCTGCGCCCAATCAGTTTGAGCTTGCTCCTATATATGAAGAGACCAATTTAGCCAATGACCATAATTTATTGTTGATGTCATTGATTGATGATGTGGCTCGCAGACATAATTTCAGGGTTCTTCTGCATGAAAAACCATTCAGTGGTATAAATGGCTCGGGAAAGCATAATAATTGGAGTTTAGGAACTGATAAGGGTGTACTTTTGTTTGCGCCCGGCAAGACCCCACAGACGCATTTGCAATTTTTGACGTTTATTGTAAATGTTATGGTTGCAGTATATAATCATAACGGCTTGTTGAAAGCATCTATTTCATCGGCTACAAACGGTCATCGTCTTGGCGCCAATGAGGCACCACCTGCTATAATCTCAATGTTCTTAGGGACGCAAATCAGTGAAATGCTGGAAAACTTGGAACAGAATAGGGAAAGTTGGAAATTAATGAAAGGAAAAGAAGGGATGTCGTTGAATATGTCTCAAATTCCTGAAATTTTAATAGATAATACTGATAGGAACAGGACATCCCCATTTGCTTTTACCGGTAACAGATTTGAGTTTAGAGCTGTGGGTTCTTCGGCTAATTGTGCATCTGCCATGATTGCATTAAACGCAGCGGTGGCTGACCAATTGAATTCCTTTAAGAAGTCGGTTGATGAGCGACTTTCTAAAGGACAAGAATTGAACGATGCTATAATTGAAGAAGTTATTAAGTTAGTTAAATACTCAAAAAACATACATTTTGACGGAAATGGCTATAGCGACGAATGGAAAAAAGAAGCTGAATTAAGAGGTTTGGATTGTGAAACGTCGGTTCCATTGATATTTGATTCTTATTTGAAGCAGGAGAGTATTGATATGTTTAACCGAACCAAGGTTTTATCTAAGATAGAGCTTGAGGCGAGGAATGAGGTCAAATGGGAGATGTATACAAAGAAAATACAGATAGAAGCAAGAGTGCTTGGAGATCTTGCCATAAATCATGTGTTACCGGTTGCAACTCGTTACCAGTCTATGCTGTTGGATAATGTATATAAAATAAAGAATCTATTTTCTGATAGCGAATTTCACGATATAGCAGAACAGGATTGTAAGACCATTGAAAAAATTGCTCATCACGTAAAAGCTATAAGGGCAGAGGTTCAACGTATGGTGGATTTTAGAAAATGTGCAAATAAAATAGAAAATATCAGATCACGTGCCATTGCTTATCACGATACGGTTTGTCCTTGCATGGATGAAATAAGGTATCATATAGATAAACTTGAGCTTATGATTGACGATGAGATGTGGTCTTTGCCTAAGTATAGAGAATTATTGTTTATAAGATGACAACTTAATTATATTCACATATATGGAAAATATAAAACATGAATGTGGTGTTGCTATGATAAGGCTTCGTAAGCCTTTGGAATACTACAAAGAAAAGTATGGTACTTATTTCTACGGATTTAATAAACTCTACTTGCTTATGGAAAAACAGCACAATCGCGGACAGGAAGGTGCCGGATTGGGCTGTATTAATTTTAATTCACAGCCCGGAAACGAATATATTTTTAGGGAACGCAGTCTTGGCTCCGGTGCAATAAAGGAGATTTTCGCTAATGTGAAGAAAGAAATCCTTGAACATGAAAATGACGGAACTCCAGAAAAATTTTTGCCATACGTAGGTGAATTATATATGGGTCATCTTCGGTATAGTTCGTCAGGAAGAAAGGGAGTAAGTTATGTACATCCTTTTTTGCGACGTAGCAGTTGGAAAACTCAAAGTTTGATGATGTGTGGGAATTTCACAATGACGAATACGGAAGATATTTTTAAGGCAATGATTGAACAAGGCCAACATCCAAGAAATGATGCCGATACAATATTATTGTTGGAGCAACTTGGATTTGCCCTTGATAAAGAACATCAACGCTGTTATGATGAACTGAAAGGTTCTTATCATGGGGTAGAGTTGGCTAATAAAATTGCCGAACATATTGATTTGAAGAATATACTGTGTGAGCCGGCGAAAATATGGGATGGAGGATATGTTATATGCGGTGCGGTTGGAACAGGAGATATGTTTGTTCTGAGAGATTCGCATGGAATAAGACCTGCATTCTATTACTATGATGATGAAATTGTAGTTGTTGCTTCAGAACGTCCTGTTATACAAACTGCAATGAATGTGAGAGTGACTGATGTAAAGGAATTGACACCAGGCTCAGCAATATTTGTAAATCGCAGTGGAGATATTGAGATTTCTGATATTCTTGGAGAAAAGAAAAATGAGAAATGTTCTTTTGAACGTATTTATATATCACGCGGTAATGATAAGGATATATATATGGAGAGAAAGGCTTTAGGAAGAACTTTAGCCCCATCGATTTTAAAGAGTATTAATTATGATTTGGAACATACCGTATTCTCTTTTATTCCCAATACAGCTGAAGTTGCCTATTTCGGTATGCTTGAAGGTATGGAGAATTATTTGACTGAAATTAAGTTTGCTGAGATTCAGAAACTTGATAAATCAGATTCAGAATATGCCGAAAAATTGCGTTCCATCTTATTGAAGAGAGTTAGAAGCGAAAAGATAGCAATAAAGGATATAAAATTGCGAACTTTTATTACCGAGGGACAGGCAAGAAATGACCTTGCAGCACACGTATATGATGTAACTTATGGGCAAGTAAAAAACAATGTGGATAATCTTGTAGTCATAGATGACAGTATTGTGAGAGGAACAACATTGAAAGAGTCTATTATAAGAATATTAGACAGATTGCATCCTAAGAAAATCGTTATTGTATCGTCATGTCCTCAAGTACGTTATCCTGACTATTACGGAATTGATATGTCAAGAATGGCAGAATTTGCCGCATTCAGAGCTGCGGTTGAATTGCTGAAAGAAAGGAATATGGAATCTGTTCTCGAAGATGTATATAAAAAATCGAAAGCTCAAGTAAATCTACCTAAAGAGGAAATCAAGAATTATGTGAAAGAGGTTTACGCTCCGTTCACTGATGATGAAATTTCAGCAAAAATAGCAGAGATGCTTACACCTGAGGGAACTAATGCAGAGATAGAACTTGTATATCACACCCTTGAAGGTATGCACAAGGCTATACCAAATAATGACGGAGATTGGTACTTTTCCGGAAATTATCCTACACCGGGTGGAAATAAGTTGGTTAATAAGGCATTTATAGATTATTTCGAAGGCGATACGCTTTCATTGGTGTAAATAGAACGCAAAAGTGTTTTGAATAATGGTCGGATTACTAAAATCCGACTATTTTTTTGTATATATACCGTTCGTATCTATTGATATAAAACCCTCGTCAGTTAATTTCCTCACTGTTTCTATAATATCATTCTTTGCAAAAGATAGTGTTTCAGTAAAGTCTGATATTTTGCGTGGTTTATTGCTTAGCATATACAGAATACCATCTATAATATCCTTTATTTCGTAAGTATTGCTGTTCCGTTTATTAATGCAAACATCACATCTGCCACATGTACAGGTGGTATTGTCTCCAAAATATTCCAATAAAGTTTTTTCTCGGCATATATTATCGGAGTAGGAGTATTGCAGCATACTATTTATACGGTAATCGATGCGTTGTTTTTGTTCCTCATATATGGTTTTGGGTATTAGCACATATTTAGTTTCTTCTCGAGATGTCGTAAAAACAATGTAGGGTGTCCTCTTTCTTGGGATGTAATGCAGAATGTGCATTTTTGTCATTGAGAGCAAAGCTTCATATATTTCTTCTTGTGGTATCCTGTATTTACGTGATATATATTCTTCATTAATTAAAATATAGTCGGCAAATAGTCCTGTATATTGTCTTAAAATGGCTTGAAGTACAATATCTGTATTCTTGTTTGTCGTTCTGAGGTTGTATAATTCATCTTTATTGGCGAGAATCATTACACGCGATTGTGTCTCGATTTCCTCAATAAACTCAATATAGCCTGCCTGTGTAAGCATCCTGAGAGCATTATGAGCCGGTAGTATAGGTAAACGGAACGTTTTGCAGAATAGATTGAAATTAAAATCATACGTTTTGTTATAACCGCCTCCAATAGATACATCAAGGAATATACCGATCAATTCGTATATATGTTTTATGAAGTCTCTTGGTGGAAACATGTCTGCAACACGTTTCTTTAATGTGGCTTTGTCTGTGTGAGAAATCAATAGCGCAGCGTAGGATTTTAATCCGTCTCTACCAGCTCTGCCTGCTTCTTGATAATATTCTTCAAGTGAATTAGGACAATCGTAATGTATGACTATCCTTACATCCGGTTTATCAATACCCATACCGAATGCATTTGTGGCAACTATTATTCTTATCTCATTCTTGCTCCATTTGTCTTGCTTTTCTTCTTTGTCTTTAATGTCAAGACCGGCGTGATAATAATCTGCAGATATTCCATGACGTGCCAATTCAGCAGCTATTTGTCTGGTTTTTGTCCTGTTTCTTACGTATATGATACCGCTACCGCTGACATTATTAAGAATATGAACCATCTGTGATAGTTTATCTTCTGTGCGCCTTACCACATAAGACAGATTCTTGCGGGCAAAGCTCATAGAATATACTTTTGGCGTATTTAACTCAAGTTTTGATATTATGTCTTCAATAACCTGAGGTGTAGCTGTTGCAGTTAATGCCAAAACGGGTATGCGAGGAATTCTTTTGCGTATATCTGCAATTTTTAAGAATGATGGACGAAAGTCATATCCCCACTGAGATATACAATGAGCCTCATCCACTACGATTAATGATATATTCAAGTCAGTAAGTTGGCTTATGAAACTTTCCGATTGAAGACGCTCAGGTGATACATATAAAAACTTGTACTTACCAAAAATACATTTTTCCATAACCTTGCGTTTCTCGGTTGTAGACATTCCGGAATGCAGATAAGCAGCCTTTATTTTACGCCTGAGCAGATTATCTACTTGATCTTTCATCAGAGAGATGATAGGCGTAATAACTAATGCCATTCCATCCAAAGCCATTGCCGGAACCTGAAACGTTATGGATTTACCACCACCTGTAGGCATTAGCCCTAATGTATCATTACCTTCAAGAACCGACATTATAATGTCTTCTTGAAGGTAACGGAATGAGGTATAGCCCCAGTATTTTGCCAGTATTTCATGAATCGGCTTGTTCATATCAATCTTCTTGTGCTGTGCGAATGCCTTTTACAAGAAGTTGTATGGTTCCATTGCTCTTGTGCTTGTTTTCTTCTATTGTATAGCATATATCAAATGGCTTATGTGACTTGATATGGTCATAATATTCTGCCATATTAAAGGCTATTCCATTGATTACTTTCTCTGATTTATTATCAATCAATTCAAGCTTTATATGCTCTAAGTTACGTCCGACCAATTTGCTTGTGCCGAAATCAAATACATTTCTTGTAATGAACACTGGCTTTTGATTCCACGGTCCATAAGGGTTAAACAGTTTCAAATATCCTAAAAACTCCGGTGTTATTTCGGAGAATCCTATTTCGTAGTCGATATCAAGTTCCGGTATCAACTGTTCTTTATGTATGTTTTCGATTACATATTGTTCAAATCGGCGTTTGAACTCAGGTATATTCTCTTCTTTCAGGGATAAACCAACTGCATAGGTGTGCCCTCCAAAGTTGTCGAGCAAATCACGTGTAGAATCTATAGCTCTATATATATCAAAACCTTGAACAGAACGAGAAGAACCGGTTGCCAGACCATTGGAAAGTGTGAGAACAACGCAAGGCTTGCAATATAATTCGGTAAGCCTTGATGCCACAATTCCGATGATACCTTTATGCCAATCCTTATTATAAATTACTATAGGCTTCTTGCCTGACACGATTTCACCTCTGTCGGCTAAGATTGCGCTCGCTTCCTCTGTAATTCGTTTGTCGAGTTCTTTTCTGTCCCTATTGTATTGGTCTATATTTTTGCCTTTCTCAAATGCTTCGTGAATATCTTTAGTTACAAGCAACTCTACTGCCTCCATTCCCGATTGCATTCTGCCGGATGCGTTGATGCGCGGACCTATCTTAAAGATTACATCGCTTATTGTAATTTCTTTTCCAGATAGTCCGCATATCTTTATGATGCTTTTTAAGCCTACATTAGGAGCAGAATTGAGCCGTTTAAGACCAAAATATGTCATAATTCTGTTTTCTCCAATCATGGGGACAATGTCGGCTGCAATACTGACTGCGACCAAGTCGAGAAGACTATCTAATTCATGCCTATTACCAAGTCCGTTGCTTTGTGCAAAAGCCGTCATGAACTTATAACCCACACCACAGCCCGATAGATGCTTGAACGGGTATGGATTATCTTCAAGTTTGGGATTCAGTATGGCAACTGCATCCGGTAAGATATCATCAGGCACATGATGGTCACAGATGATGAAGTCAATACCTTTGGATTTTGCGTACTCGACTTCTTCGACAGCCTTGATACCGCAATCCAGAACAATAATTAATTTAACACCTATGCTTGCGGCATAGTCAATGCTTTTAATGGATATACCATAGCCGTCTTCATATCTTGTAGGTATATAGTAATCCACATTAGAATAATAATTCAGTAGAAATTTATATACCAATGCGACAGCTGTAGTGCCATCAACGTCATAATCCCCGAATACAAGGATTTTTTCTTTTGCCCCCAATGCCTTGTTGAGCCGATTAACCGCCTTATCCATATCTTTCATAAGGAATGGATTATGCAAGTCGTCCATTGACGGATACAAGAATTTAGCCACTTCGTCTTGTGTGGTGACGCCTCTTTGTACCAGTAAATGACTTATTGCAGGACAATTAGGGAATTGCCCTGTCAATTCGGCTTCTATCGCCTCTTGCTCGGATGTAGGAGGTAAGTAGTTCCATTTACTTATCATTTATGTAGTTTTTTATATATCGTAGCGGAATCCTGTCCTCCGACAGGATGATGTAGAGTAAGTGAGAATATATTCAAGTTTCTCCTTGTCACGTATAATGGTTTACTTGGCTTGTTTCATTTACGAATGGAGTACTTTTTACCTGTTTTTTATGAGCAATGGGGGTATTTATGATACCAAGATACATTGCATTCTAAACAGTCGAATTTATTCACGCAAATATAGTCAATGTTTTGCTATTTTTCGAAATGATTATAGATGTTTTTTATTGATGTTGTATTAAAAATGCTTAGAACCTGTTTAAATTTATTTGAATGATACTCTTATTGGTGTAAAAGCTACTTATGTTTGAGTAAATGGTTATATACGATAAAAGGAGATGCGTTATGCACCTCCTTTTATCGTATTGTGAAATGAACTCTGTTAAAATATTAGAATCTGCTTAACGATTTATTATAGTTTACCGGAAAGCATGTTTCAGCTTTTTAGTTCTCTTTGTTTATTCTTACGTCAAGTTGCGGGAATGGGAAATTCAGTCCCTTCTCGGGGAAAACTTTATAAATTATTTCATTTACATCGTAGTATACTCCCCAGTATAATGAGGAATGAACCCATGCTCTCACTACTATATTTACGCTGTCGGCAGCCAATTCATTCAGGAATACTTTAGGGGAACAGTCGCCTTGTGGAACTGTAGGTATTATTCCGCTAAGTTTCAACTTTGCTTCTTGTGGACGCTTTTTGTAATCTTCGGCACAAGTTGTCTTAACAACGCGTTCATCGGCGTTTAACACTTCGAGTATTGTATCTCTCGCTACTTTCATGTCATCGCCATAAGAGATGGTAAAAGTCCAGTCAACCCGCCTGTATATCTCTGTAGAATAGTTGTTTACTATACCGGTTGCTAATCCTCCGTTAGGTATTATTATGGTTTTATTGTCGGGCGTGTTTATGATGGTGCTGAAAATTTGAATTTCTTTTACAGAGCCGGATAGCCCGCTATACTCAATATAGTCGCCTACTCGATATGGCTTTGTGAGTAATATTAAAACTCCTCCTGCGAAGTTCTGCAAAGTGCCGCTCAATGCCAAGCCGATAGCTACACCGGCAGATGCGAAGATTGCAACGAATGAACTTGTCTCTATTCCAAGAATACCTACTATGGATATTACAAGAATAAATAATAATACAATTCTGAGCAGACTCAGCAAAAATGATGATAGTGAAGCCTCAACGCCTCTTTTTTCAAGGACTCTTGTACTGAATTTGTAGAGTCTTTTGATGATGAATTGACCGAGATAGAAAACAATGATAGCTATTACAAGTCGTATGCCTAAAGTGACTGCACCATCCACAAGTTTTGAAGTCATGTCTTCTATAGACATAGATTTTATTGCTGTTATAACTTCTTCTTTTTTAGATATTGCCGTAGTGTCTTGTGCCGATACGGCATTCTGCAGTGTAAGTAAAATAGTTCCTAAATTCATGTTATTGTCAGTTTAATTTTGAATGTCAGAAATTACGTCATTATACCATGATAATGTTTTATAATAAGTTTCATTTACGTTTTCCGATGAAGTCGTACCCATTATATAGGTGGATAAACCTGAGTAATTCTCTTCGTTGATAGTTAATTTGTTGAATATCCTTGGGGTTGCAGCTTTGTAAATTACGACTTTTTCCATTTGTGTATTAAATTCTTTTTTCAAAGATGCCAATCGTTCATTGTCTTTCTCTTCGGTAGCAGAAAATAAATTCATGTATTGCCCCAAATCATAAAACAGGTATGGTTCGGAATATTTATATCGTTGCATCTCTGAAATCATTCCGGAAAATGAGCTTATAGAATGTATTTCTTTGCATATTTGAGCCAATTTGTTTAGCTCTGAGCAGTCAGTCAATGAAATGGTGCAGGTCTTGGAATTACCGTTTTTTTGGTTGTATTTAGTGAAGGTGTTTTTACACACTTGGCTTAAATCCAAATTGTCGGCAAAGAAACAAGGGATATTTTTGGCATAGTCCATACCGTCAGCAGGAATTTCAGTTGCACTGCCTATAAAATATCGAATTTTATCTTTCAATTCATAAGCTATTTCAATACCTGCCATGTAGCATGCGTCAGTGTAGATGAAATTGAACATATCCGCCGGAATGGCTTCTGCCAAAATATCGATAGGCATTTGTTCTCCATCGTCATCCCCGAAATTGAGAGGTTTTATATTACTTCTTGCTTCTAAATCATTAGCCCAACCGGAAGCGTGTGACCATAATATAAGTCCGTATTCATCGGCATCTCCGGCGGCTTTAACATCGGCAAATACCTCTTGCATGCGTTCAAGTTCGGTAGAGCTTGTATTATTGTCATATTCTTTAAGTACCTTTATGTCAACAGCATTTTTCCCTTTACTATACTCAAGCAATTGAGGATTTACAGAATATGCGTCCTTATATATTAATAATCTGCATCCGTTTGTACCGTTTACTGAATCTTGTAGTGTAACTGATATTTCGTTTAGGTCGGAAGTTGCATTGCCTGCTAATGTGTTTGTCGCAATCATATATATAACGATTGTCCTTTTGCTCGTTTTGTTTTCCGGTGGTGTAGTAGGCTCGTTCGGTTCATTATTGTCGTTGCATGAAATGAATACACCGAGACAAACCGTTGTTAAGATAAGAGATATAATTTTAAAAAACTTCTTCATAAACTGTTATTTTTCAGATTTTTTCCAAAGGTACGATATTTTGCTGACAATTCACTATCTTTGCAGTGACAAATTTGATTATGAAGTACGAGTTAATAGAAAAAGCGAATAATAGCAATGCAAGAGCAGGAATAATAACAACGGCTCATGGTTGCATTGAAACGCCTATATTTATGCCAGTGGGAACCGTAGGATCCGTAAAGGCTGTGCATCTGCATGAATTAAGAGATGATATAAAGGCGCAAATCATATTGGGTAATACATATCATTTGTATTTACGCCCCGGGATGGATATAATAGAAAAAGCCGGAGGCTTGCATAAATTCAATGGTTGGGAGCGACCTATACTTACCGATAGCGGAGGTTTTCAGGTATTTTCCCTTTCCTCCAATAGAAAATTGAAAGAAGAGGGCGCATATTTCCGTAGTCATATAGATGGCTCAAAGCACTTGTTCACGCCGGAAAAAGTTGTAGATATACAGCGTTCAATAGGTAGTGACATAATGATGGCATTGGATGAATGTCCTCCCGGAACTTCCGATTATGACTATGCGAAAAAATCATTGGCTCTAACTACGAGATGGTTGAAACGTGGATGGGAGCATTTTAATTCCACTTCTCCAAAGTATGGACATCAACAGGCTTTTTTCCCGATTGTACAAGGATGTGTGTATCCTGATTTACGTAGAGAGTCGGCAAAATTTGTTTCCGATTTAGGTGCTGAGGGTAATGCTATAGGTGGGCTTGCTGTGGGTGAACCGGCTGAAAAAATGTATGAAATGATAGAAATTGTCAATGAAATTCTTCCGGCTGACAAGCCGAGGTATCTTATGGGGGTTGGTACTCCCGCAAATATCTTGGAAGCGATAGACCGAGGTGTTGATATGATGGACTGCGTGATGCCTACAAGAAATGGACGTAACGGAATGCTGTTTACTCGTAATGGAATCATGAATATGCGCAACAAAAAGTGGGCTGATGATTTTTCTCCGATAGAAGAGGGTGGTGCGTCTTACGTAGATAGGGCTTATTCAAAGGCCTATTTGCGGCATTTGTTTATCAGTCAGGAAATTCTTGCCATGCAGATAGCAAGTATTCATAACTTGGCATTCTATTTATGGCTGGTGGGTGAGGCGAGAAAACATATTCTTGCCGGTGATTTCAAAGCTTGGAAAGAGGAAATGGTAATAAATGTAACTCGGAGACTATAATTGTAAGGTGTACAATGAGTTTGACAGAATATATTAAATCCATTAAGGTGCTTGCATCGAAAAAAAACGGAGAGGGCTGTTTGCGAAAAAAAACTTTATTTACAGGGATTCATGGAGTGAAACTTTTTGACTTATATATAATTAAGAAGTTTCTTGGTACATATATTTTTTCGATTCTTTTGTTGCTGGCAATTGTTGTCATGTTTGACATTAATGAAAAACTTGATGCAGTTCTTACAGCACCTTGGGAAGAAACCGTATTTGATTACTTTATGAACTTTTTGCCCTATTTTGCCAATC
>X67_European_Roe__coassemble_22_pt1 | contig 36996 bp, 26 predicted proteins | sample X67_European_Roe__metabat2_low_PE_011 | metagenome-assembled genome bin X67_European_Roe
CAAGGTGGATGTGGCAATGCTTGATTTGTCGTAATGCTGTTTTCCGGAGAGATAAGAATTGTCGTATGCTTGAAACTGCTCTATATTTGATTCCCGTGCCGTTGAGTGAAGTCGAACTCAACTCGGTACTTCCAGCGCTTAATATTGATATAGTGCGTGAAATCAAGCATTTTATAGTGGAAAATGTGCGTTCGGCACGTCGTTTCTTGAAGAAATGCGACCGGGAAATCAATATCGATGAGCTTACATTCTATGAATTGAACCGCCACACGAAGCCCGAAGAAATTTCGGGATTTTTAGTACCCTTGGAGCAGGGTTTCCCTATGGGGGTTATATCGGAGGCGGGCTGTCCTGCCATAGCCGACCCCGGTGCCGATGTGGTTGCGATAGCACAACGCAAGTCGATTCGCGTGGTTCCGCTTGTGGGTCCTTCCAGTATCCTGATGTCGGTAATGGGTTCAGGTTTTAACGGGCAGAGTTTTGCCTTCTTGGGTTATCTGCCTATCGATGCATCGGCTCGCGCCAAAAAATTCAAGGACATGGAGTATAACATCCGTGTGAACGATCAGACGCAGATTTTCATCGAAACTCCTTATCGCAACAATAAATTGATAGCCGAGATGGCGCATACACTTCCTAAGCATTTGAAATTATGCGTGGCAAGCGACATTACCGGCAAACAAGAAAGTATCGTCACCCGCAAGGTGGCGGAGTGGGGTGTTGTAAAGTATGACTACGACAAGATACCCACGATTTTCTTGCTTTATAAATGATGACACGATACAAGAATATAACAGAAAGGCAGTACAATCTTTTCGGTGATGATGAGCCGGAAATGAAAAATGAAGTGATTGCCGATTTTGAGGTTGTCCCGGCAAGAAAGCCGGATTTGCAATCCGATGGTGAAAGATTGAATGACAGTGCTGAAGACTTTGGTTCGGTAAAAGAAGTTCCCGAGATTCCGGCATTGCGTTTTATAAGTTTCGGCAGCGGCAGTAGCGGTAATTGCTCATACGTGGGTACTGAGAAAGGTGGGATTCTCGTGGATGCCGGAGTGGATGAGGCAAGTGTGTTTGAGAAACTTGCCGCCAATGGTGTAACTCCGCGCATGATATACGGCGTGTGCCTTACTCACGACCATAGCGACCATATACGTTATGCCTACGCCATTGCGCGTAAGTATAACCATATACGCATTTATTGTACCAACAGGGCTTTAAACGGCATCTTGAAGCGACATAATGTGTCGCGCCGCATAAAAGAATATCATCAGCCGGTATTTAAGGAAATTCCGTTTAAGCTGGGAGATTTGACTATAACGGCTTTTGATGTGCCGCATGACGGACTTGACAATTCAGGATTTTATATAGAATACGGGGATAATAAGTTTGCTATGGCAACCGACCTCGGAGAAGTGAGCGAACGTGCGCGCCATTATATGACGCAGGCAGATTTCCTTATGATAGAGGCTAATTATGATCTTGAGATGCTTGAAAACGGAGCTTATCCTGAATATCTTAAAAATCGCATAAAATTGCCGACAGGTCATTTGGATAATGCCGATGCTGCAAGATTTGTGGGTGAAATATATACCGATAGGCTGAAGAATATATTTTTATGTCACTTGAGCAATGATAATAATACGCCGGAAAAGGCTGTCACTGCAGTGAGAAGTGCATTGGAGGAAAGGGGTGTTACGGTTGGTGCAGCCGATGGCTCGTTGGCTGAGCGTGACAAGGATGTTCAACTGATGGCATTACCCCGATATGAATGTTCGCCGTGGTTCGTTTTGCGTACAAACAATAAATAGAAATATATTATGGGATTCATTTGGGATATTGTAAAGAAATTGCTGATATTGTTTTTCGGATCAACCATATTGGCTGTGGTGTTATACCGCTATGTACCTGTGTATATAACACCTCTTATGGTTTTGCGATTGATAGAGCAAAAGAATGAAGGCAAGGAATTTAAGATGAAACATGATTGGGTTTCGATAGACGAAATATCTCATAATATGCCGCAGGCTGTAGTGGCAAGCGAAGATAACCTGTTTCTAACGCATCATGGTTTTGACATGGAGCAGATAGAAAAGGCTATAGAGGAGGCAAAAGAAGGAAACAGGCATCGAGGTGCAAGCACTATATCGCAGCAAACGGCGAAAAATGTATTCCTTTGGAACGGAGGCGGTTATTTCCGAAAAGGGCTGGAGGCTTATTTTACGGTGCTGATAGAACTTATATGGAGTAAAGAGCGAATAATGGAGGTGTATTTGAATTCAATAGAGACCGGCGATGGTATATATGGAATTGAGGCGGTGGCTCAAGAAAATTTTGGTAAGCAGGCTCGAACGCTTTCCCAAAAAGAGTGTGCATTGATAGCCGCCACTTTGCCGAATCCGTTGAAGCATGATTCGGCACACCCTTCCTTATATATGAGAAAGCGTCAGTTGCAGAAACTTCTTTTGATGAACAAGATAGAACAGGTGAATATGGGGTGCAAAAATTAGCCACCCGATACCGCCGTATTTCTTATAGTGGGTATTCTTCAAAAGCATATAAGATGGTAGATAGATAGCGTTCGCCGGTGTCGGGCAAAAGAGCCACAATGGTTTTTCCGGCGTTCTCTTCTATTTTAGCTAATTGCATGGCGGCATGTAAAGCTGCGCCTGAAGATATACCGACAAGCAGTCCTTCCTTTTGAGCCAAAAGCCTTGATGCACGTATTGCGTCATCATCTTTTACCGTAATAATACGATCCGCAATATCTGTATTGAAATTCTTGGGTATAAAACCTGCTCCGATACCTTGTATCTTATGTACTCCCGGTTTTCCTCCCGACAGCACGTGCGAACTTTCAGGCTCTACGGCAACGGCAAGTATCGTAGGCTTATGTTCTTTTAGTCCCTCGGCAGTCCCGCTTAGCGTGCCGCCTGTGCCTACTCCTGCAACGAAGATGTCGATGTTCCCATCGGTATCACGCCATATCTCCTCGGCTGTAGTGCATTTGTGTGCAAACGGATTGGCAGGGTTGTCGAATTGTTGCAATATTACAGCCCTCGGAGTTACATCCTTTATTTCATTGGCTCGGCGTATTGCCCCATTCATTCCTTCGCTGCCGGGTGTCAATACCAATGTTGCACCAAGGGCTTTAAGCAGATTTTGTCTTTCTGCGCTCATGGTTTCGGGCATGGTTAGAATCAGTTTATATCCTTTGACCGATGAAACCCAAGCCAGACCGATACCGGTGTTTCCGCTGGTTGGCTCTATTATCGTTGCGCCCGGTTTGAGCAAGCCTTTTTCCTCGGCATCTTCAATCATGGCAAGGGCTATACGATCCTTAACACTTCCGCCGGGATTGAAATATTCGAGTTTTACAACCAATTTGGCTTTTAGGTTTTCCGACTTCTCAATATTATGTACTTCAAGTAAAGGTGTGTTACCTATCAAAGTTGTCAGATTGTTGTGAATTTTTGCCATAATCGTTGGGTTTTATAGATTGTTAAAGATTTAGTCAAAAGGGTATCATGCTATACCGTCTTGTTGAAGAATGTCCGGCTTTTTATTTGTCGGTGTATTGGTCTTGAGCAAAAGCCAGAATGCGGTTGGCTATCTCATGAGCTTCGGCTACCGATGCATTGCAAAAACTATGTCGCAACCTTTTAAACCTGACCATTTTTGCAGCCACTTCGCATTTGCGTAATTCAATGAACATGTTGATGGATTGTTCTATTTTAACCGTAGTATCGGCTGCTCCATGCATTATAAGAGTGGGGCAGCAATTCTTGTTTACATAATTTATGGGAGAAAATTCCCGGCAAAGCTGCATGACACGTTTTTTCTGGGTGTCGATGTCATAGCCGGTAACGCATTTTAATTGTCTGTTACGTTTCATGATGGCTTTGCGCACGCAGAGTTTGGCGAATGCCGTCATGAAAGGATTGAGGTTGGTACGGAAAAGCGTATTGAGGTCGGTGGGAGCGTAAGTATCAATCAGGTAGTTTACCTTTGCTGTAATATCCTTTAGTGATGTATCGCCTGTATATTTTTCGTCACCTGTATATGCTGTCATCATTGCGAGTTGTCCTCCTGCCGATGCGCCCCAAATGCCGATATTGTCGGTATCGAGTCCGACTTCTTTTCCATATTTGCGCACCCAGCGTACAGCATCCTTGCAGTCGGCTATTTGGTGCTGTATATGGCTTATGCTGTTATTGGCGAGACGATAATCTACGCTAACAACAGCGAAACCGTTGTCATTCAGCTTTTTCAGGACATATTGGCGGAAAGTGCGTTTAATGTTGTTCTTGCTTGCTTCAACCCATGAGCCTCCGTGGATGAATATCAATACCGGTGCAAGTCCTGAATTGCCAAACGTCTGCCTCGGCTTATATATGTCCAAATGCAGTCGCCTTCCGTTCACGGTTTTATAAGTTACATTCTTGTAGGAGGGATAGTCGGGGCTTAGCTTGGGTAAAGAACTTGCCGTAGAAGCGTAGGCAGAACCGAGTTTTGCCGATGCGTAATAAACAGCGAGACCGGTTCCTATTCCGGTAGCCAATAACCATTTCTGACGCTGAGTTAAGTTGATGCCTGCCATATATTTTGTGTATTTTGGTTAGAACAAAAATAGTTATTAAAAAGTTCAATTGCAATAATACCGGATAAAATAATGGGGTATCTACTGAAAAAGCCGATACCCCGATGAAAAAGAATGTACTTGTAATGTTTATCAGTCTATAATCATGCTGTTACGGTCTATTGCCACGATGTCGAGATTGTGGTTGCGTATGAAACTGATGATTTCTTCTCGTTCCTTTGATGGCTCGATGTCGGCCTCGATACGTTTCAATGCGTTAAATACCGATACGCTGCATTGGTATATGTGTCGGTATGCCTTGGCAATGTCATCGATTATATCTTCGTGAAACTGCTTATGACGCATGATGAAAGCATTTACGCCGAAATAAGTCACCGGATTATGAGCCATGATTACATAAGGAGGAACATTGCCGCTTATTCGGCAGCCGCCTTTTATCATGCACCATTTGCCCACTTCGCTGGCATTGTGCAGAATTACACCTGAACTAAGGATTGTGCATGTATCCACTTTACAGTTGCCTGCAATGGAAACACCGTTACCTAAAACACACTTGTCGGCAATTTCGGAGTCATGCCCGATGTTGCACTCCGACATGACGAAGACGTTATTGCCTATGCGTGTAGCCCCGTCGGGTGTGAGACCGCGGCGTATGATGGAGTTTTCCCGTATTTTGCAATTATCTCCGATGTAGCAGAATGACGGTTCTCCTTCCCAATGGAAATCCTGCGGTTCGGCTCCGATGATGGCTCCGTTGTAGATTTTTGTTCGGTTGCCGATACGGGTTCCGTTAAGCAAGCTTACGAAGGGGTAAATTTCACAATCATCGCCTATCTCGACATTCTTACTGATGAATGCAAACGGGTGTATGATTACGTTTTTGCCGAGTTTTGCGCTCGGGTCGATATGAGCTAAAGGACTAATCATTGTTCTTTATGTTATTTTGTGCCGTTATCTTCCGCCTCCAAGAGCTTGGTATAGGTTGATTGCAGCTTGGTTAGTACTTAATTTGTTGTTAACGACCTGAATTTGTGATTGCAATAATTGTTGTTGTGCAGTCAACACTTCAAGATAGGTCGTAGTTCCCAAAGTTAGCAAATCTTTGTTGTATTCGACCGCTTTTTTCAGGTTTTCTTCTTGGAACTCGATGTTTACTCCGGCTTCTTTAGTCTTTGTGATTGTGACTAAAGCGTTCGACACGTCATTTCCTGCGCTTAGCAATGTCGTCTGAAAGTTGTTGAGAGAGTGTTGCTGTTGAGCCTTAGCAGCTTTCATGTTGGCTATATTCTTTCCTCGAGAGAAAAGCGGCATGGTGAGCTGTCCGGCAAGGTTGACGAGCCATTGGGCAGGATCGATAATTGCGCTGCCTACAAGAGTTCCGTAACCGCCTGTAGCCGATAAGGTGATTGAGGGGTAGAAATTGGAACGTGCCACATTGGTAGCGTAATAAGCCATTGCGAATGCTTGCTCTGCTGCTTTTACGTCGGGACGCTGAGCGAGATAGCTCATAGGTATCTCGTCGCTGATTTCGGCAGGCAGTGTAATCATGGATTCGCAATCTACAATCCATGTACTGCGTGGAGTGTTGAGTAGCAGTGACATTGTGTTGTTCAACTCGTGAATAGACATTTCGATATTCGGAATCGCAGCGAGTACGCTATGGTAGTTAGCGGTACTTTGCACTACCGAAACTTCGGTAAAGCGTCCGGCTTCTTTCATATCCTTCATCACTTGCACCGATTGTTTCCAAGCCTCGGCTGTTTCTTTGTATATCGCCAATTGCTTATTAAGTGCCACAAGTGCATAGTATGTATTTGCCACGCCGCCTATGATTTGAGAATTAACGGCTTGTCGGTATGCCTCACTTTGAAGCAACTGAGCTTTTGCTTTACGCTTGCTGTTGGTGAGTCTTCCGAAAATATCCACTTCCCAGCTCAGAGAAAGCGGCAGTTGGTATCCCCAGCTCAATTTGCTACCACCAAGGGAGGAGCCGCTACCGTTGGGAGCAAACGCCAATGACGGCAGGTAGCTTAGCTTTGCGCCGAGCAATTGTGCTTGGGCAATATCGACGTTCAGTTTTGCATTCTGAAGGTCGAGGTTGTTTTCCAATGCCAAACGGATGTATCCTTGTAGGATAGGGTCGGTGAATATCTTATCCCAAGGCAGGTTGCCTAAAACTGAAGAATCTGCCGGTTGTGCGGCAGCCTTAGTGTACTCTCCCACAATACCGTTTTGAGGAAGTTCGTATTTTTTATAGATGTTACAACTGCTTACCGCTATGGTTAGTGCCATAGCGGATATAAGCATTGATGTTTTATTTTTACACATAATAGTAAACCGTTAGTTTTGTGGTGAATACTGATTGATTTCTCGCTGAATGTCGCTGTTGTCGGTATCTTTCCACTTCATCGGAGAGAATTTCTCTTGGATAGTCTGGAATATTACGAACAGGCATGGAACGATTAATACTTGGAATATCATACCTATAAGCATACCGCCGATAGAGCCTACGCCTAATGCTCGATTACCGTTTGCTCCTACTCCCGTAGCGAACATCATGGGTAGCAATCCTATGATAAGCGCAAGAGATGTCATAAGAATAGGGCGCAGACGTGCCACTGCCGCTGCCACTGCCGCTCCTGTAATGCTCATACCGGTCTTGCGGCGTGCGAGTGCGAACTCGACGATAAGGATGGCATTCTTTGCAAGAAGTCCCATAAGCATGACGAGCGCAATCTTCAAGTAAATATTGTTGGATACGCCGAACATTTGTGCGAAGATGAATGTTCCTGCCAAACCGAAAGGAATAGATAGAATTACCGATAACGGTAGCAAGTAGCTCTCGTATTGCGCACTTAGAATCAAGTAAACGAACAGCAAACATAACCCGAAGATGATAGCAGTACCGTTGTTTGAGCCGCTCGCTTCTTCACGTGTCAAGCCTGAGAATTCAAATCCGTATCCTTGAGGGAGCATCTGCTCAGCCACTTCTTCGATGGCTTTGATTGCCTCACCGGAGGAGTAACCCGGATTAGGAACACCGTTCACGCTGATTGATGTGAACAGGTTGAAACGGTTCAATAGATCCGGTCCGTACACGCGTTTAAGCGAAACGAAGTTTGTTATCGGTGTCATTTCGCCATCGGCTGTTCTCACTTTCACTGTGTTGAGTGTCTCCGGTGAAACTCGCGATTCCGGTGCTGCCTGCATCATTACACGGTAAAGTTTACCGAAACGGTTAAAGTTGGATACGTACATACCGCCGTAGTACCCTTGAAGTGTAGTCATTACGGCTGACGGGCTTATTCCGGCTTTCTTTGACTTGGCTACATCCACATCTACAAGATATTGAGGGAATGTGGGGTTGAATGTTGAATATGCCATCTGGATTTCCGGACGTTGATTCAATGCCGCAATGAATTGCTGCTGAACTTCAAAGAAACGATTAATATCGCCTCCGGTCTTGTCTTGTAGTTGGAAATCAAAACCGTTGGATACTCCATAACCGGAAATCATAGGAGGTGCAAAGAACATAATTGTCGCATCCTTGATTTTTTGCCCTGTCATGGCGTATAACTGTCCTAAGATTGCATCTACGCTCTCTTCCTTGCTTCTCTTGTCCCAGTGCTTTAGCTTGATAATGGCAGAACCGTAAGTATTGCCTTGTCCTGCTATGAAGCTATAGCCTTGAATCAAAGAGCGGGTTTCGATAGCCGGAATCTTGGAGATAATTGCATCAAGAGAGTCTATTATTTCCTGTGTACGTTCCTGAGATGTTGCCGGTGGAGTGGAGATAACTCCCATAATGGTACCGGTATCTTCATTTGGAACAAGACCTGAAGGTGTAACACTCATAAGCCATACAAGAACACCTATAGAAATTGCGACAATAATTGCAGACAATTTTTTTGCTTTGATGAAGAAATTCACAATACCTTTATAGCGGTTTAGAACCGTTTCAAATCCTGCATTGAATCCCTTATGGAAACGAGTAATGAAAGTTTCTTTCTTGCTATGTTCATCGGTGTGCGGTTTCAAGAACAGCGCACATAGCGCAGGTGACAGAGTCAAAGCGTTGATTGCCGACAATGCTATGGCTATTGCCATAGTAAGACCGAACTGGCGGTAGAAAACACCTTCGGTTCCCGGCATGAATGACACGGGAATGAACACAAGCATCATTACAAGTGTGATGGAAACAAGTGCAGTACCGATTTCGCTCATGGCATCGATTGATGCCTGACGTGCCGATTGATAACCTTCGTCAAGTTTTGCATGGACTGCCTCGACCACCACTATGGCATCATCTACCACTATGGCTATGGCTAACACTAATGCAGAAAGGGTGAGCAAGTTCAAGGAGAATCCTATCAGGTTGATAAAGAAAAATGTTCCTACCAATGCCACCGGAATGGCGATAGACGGGATAAGTGTTGAACGGAAATCCTGCAAGAAGATGTAAACCACTATAAACACAAGGATAAATGCTTCAAAGAGCGTCTGAATAACATGGTTTATAGATGCTTGAAGGAATTCGTCGGTATTCATGGGAACATCGAGACGAAGACCTTTGGGAAGATTCTTTTCTGCATTTTCAACCACTTCAAGCACGTTTTCGATAACTTCGCTTGCGTTAGAGCCGGGAGACTGGAATACGATGGTTGTGACACCTGTATTACCGTTAACCTTATTACTGAATCCGTAGCTTAGACGTCCGAGCTCCAAGTCGGCAACATCTTTAAGATAGAGTATTTGTCCGTCATAGTTGGTGCGGATTATAATATCTTCAAACTCTTCGGGGGTTGCCAAGCGTCCCTTGTATTTCATGATATACTGGAACGATTGTTTACCCTGTTCGCCGAAAGCGCCCGGAGCGGCTTCAATGTTCTGCTCGGAAAGAGCTGCTATTACATCGGTAGGCTGAAGACCATATTGTGCCATTACATCAGGTTTAAGCCATATACGCATAGAGTAGTCGGCTCCTAAAGTAAGAGCTTCACCTACACCCGGAATACGCTTAAGAAGAGGCGCAATGTTTATGGTCATGTAATTCTCGATGAAATCAGGAGTGTAATTACCGCTTTCATCGGAGAGAGAGATTCCCACAAGCATTGATGTCTGTCGCTTTTGTGTGATGACACCTACTTTGGTAACTTCGGCGGGCAATAGGTTGGTGGCTTGTGCCACGCGGTTCTGAACATCGATTGCAGCCATGTCGGGGTCATAACCTTGCTTGAAATATACAGTAATCTCGGCACTACCGTTATTAGTAGCGGTTGATGTCATGTAAGTCATGTTCAATGCACCGTTGATAGATTCCTCAAGAGGTGCGATTACTGAATTTAACACGGTTTGGGCGTTAGCTCCCGTGTATGTTGTGGAAACGCGTATTGTAGGAGGCGCGATGTCCGGATATTGTTCCACCGGAAGTGAAACAAGTCCTATAAAACCGAGAATCACGAGGAAAATCGAGATTACGGTGGAAAGTACAGGGCGCTTAATGAAATTATCTAATCTCATAGTGTGAATTATTATATGTTAAGTTGATTACGGTTATTTTGTTTCTTGTGATTGCTTTGGTGCAATTACAGTTCCTTCTTTCACCCTTGTGCCTACACCTTCTGCCACAATTACATCACCCGGTTTCAGACCGGAGGTTACAACATAATTTTTTCCATCGTTTACAGGCAGAATAGATATAGGAGCAGATATTGCCTTGTTTGATTCATCTACAAGATAAACGAATTTCATGTTCTGTATCTCATAGGTTGTCTTTTGCGGGATTATGATGACATTTTCGGTAGGTTGCGGGATGAGTATGTTTCCGGTAGAACCGCTGCGCAACATGCCGTTGGTATTCTTGAAGATGGCGCGTACGGTGGCAGAACCGGTAATTTGATTCAGTACGCCCGATACTGTAGACACTTTACCGGAAAGAGCATACTTTTCGCCGTTGGACATGCGGAAGTTTACTTCGGGAAGTTCTTCTATGGCTTTCTCAATACTCTTTTCTCCGTTTCCTGTCATTTCCAAAATGTCTTTTTCATTGAATGAGAAATAAGCATACACGTTATTGATGTTGGAAACGGTTGTCAGAGCTTGTCCGCTCGGACCTACTAAAGAACCTTCACGCAAAGGGATGTTACCCACAACACCATCGATAGGTGATGTCACGTTGGCGTAAGACAGGCTCTTTCGTGCGTTGATAAGAGATTCTTCTGCTTGGTTTAGGGCTGCTTTTGCTGATTCAAGAGAAAGTACTGCAGTCTGATATTCATAATCGCTGATAATGTTCTTTTCAAAAAGTTTTTTCTTGTTTTGGGCTGTTAATTCATGTGTTGCCACAGCACTTTTAGCAGACTCAACGGCTGCTTCGGCTGAGCGTACGGCAGCTTGCAGTTGGACTTGGTCGAGGACGAAGAGGATTTGTCCTTTGTGGACGCGCTGTCCCTCGTCTACGCAAACTTTAGTTATGAATCCTGATACCTGAGGGCGTATCTCTGTATCTTTCTCGCCCTTGATGGTTGCCGGATATTCTTTTTCTAAATTTGTAGAGCTTAGAGCAATAGTCAATGTTTCTACTTGTACCGGAGGTGCTGTTTGCTGTCCTCCGTTTCCGCCGCAAGAAGTTGCGATAACGGCACATAGACCTGTGAATAAAGTCTTGCCGAATAGTGAATACAAATTCATCTTTTTCATCTTTCTGTAGTTTTTGTTATATATTTGTTCTTCTTTTTACCATTTCTTGGTTTTTGAAATATGTTATAAAACATGTTTTTCCAAAAACAGTGCAAATATACTTATGAAAAAGATAAATAAAATAGGTGTTTTTGTTTAATTATTGGTCAAAATCGGAATAAAACACAACTATGTGGTATGAAAAGTTAAAGCAACTTGGTTTACACAAGCTTTTCGATACGTTCTTTAACTTTATTCATCAGCCACATTGGTGTAGATGTAGCTCCGCATATTCCGATGCTGCCTTTGCCTTTAAGCCATTCCGGATTTATTTCATTCTCAGCCGAGATGAGGTATGAGGATGGGTTAGTGTCGATGCATTCGGCAAAAAGAATCTTGCCGTTACTGCTTTTCTTTCCGCTGACAAAGATTATCAACTCATGAGCCTTGGCAAACTCTCGGATTTTATCAATACGGTTAGCCACTTGCCTGCAAATGGTGTCGTAACTTTCAAATGTGTGTTTCCCTCCGTTTCTCTCGGCTATTTTTTTGACTATATTTCGAAAACCGTGAAGAGACTTTGTGGTTTGTGAATAGAGGTAAATGTCTCGGTCAAAATCTATATTGCTTAAATCCTGTTCGTCTTGAATGACGATAGCCTCTCCGTTGGTTTGTCCCACAAGTCCGTTCACTTCGGCATGACCATTTTTGCCGTAAATGATGATTTGCGGATTCTTCAGTGTGTTGTAAGTGGAATGGATACGGCGTTGTAATTGCAAAACTACCGGGCATGTGGCATCTATTATCTCGATATTGTTATGTCGGGCTATTTCGTATGTTTCGGGAGGCTCCCCATGAGCGCGTAGTAGAACCTTTACGTTGTGCAGATTTTTCAGTTGTTCGTGAGTGATTGTTTCAAGCCCTTTGCGCTCAAGGCGTTCCACTTCATTGGAATTGTGTACGATGTCGCCAAGACAGTAAAGATGACCGCTTTTGTCGAGTTCTTCTTCTGCCTTACGTATTGCTGTTACCACCCCGAAACAGAATCCTGAGCCTTGATCAATTTCTACTACTGCCATGCTTATATAAGTTAATTAGTTATATCTGCTTATGCAAATATAGCCTATAAAACAATTCTTTTCAAAATTCAGATAGCGTTTTAACACTTTGGTTTATATCATCACTATGTGGCGATGGAGTTGTAGAGGTTGAGCAGCCATTGGTTCTGTTCGTCGGGTGTCATGAGTGAGTTGTCAAGTACAATGGCGTCGTCGGCTTTACGCAAGGGGCTTTCTTCGCGAGTCCGGTCAAGGTGATCGCGATATTTCACATTTTCAAGCACTTCCTCGTATGTTACAGAGGCATCGCCTTTGGCTTTCAGTTCATCAAAGCGACGTTTGGCACGAGTTTCAGGGGAAGCATCCACGTATACTTTCATCTCGGCATCGGGAAATACCACAGTGCCTATATCTCTGCCGTCCATCACTATGCCTTTGCTTTCACCCATTTTCTGTTGCTGTTTTACCAATGCTCGGCGGACAAATGGTATTGCTGCTACAATGCTCACTTTACCTGATACACGCATATCTCGGATTTCGTGTTCTACGTTCTTGCCGTTTAGCATGGTTTGTGACGCTCCTGTTTCGGGGTTAACGCTGAAAGAAATGTTAATACTTGAAATTGCCTTTTCCAAACGAGTGGTATCTACCGAATCTCCTTCAATAAGACCGTTATCGAGACAATATAAGGTTACTGCGCGATACATTGCTCCGGTATCGATATAGGCATATCCGATATTTTTTGCAAGTACTTTTGCCATAGTACTTTTGCCGGATGACGAAAACCCGTCAATTGCTATAGTGATAAGTTTGTTATCCATCTTAATCATATATTATACTGCAAAGATACAACAAAGAAACGATAAATAAGCGTAGAAAAATTATAGGTTAAAAAACCGGTTTAAAAATATTCTTTAAAATAATCTCGAAATAAAATTAAAACAACTTTAAGGTTGTTTGGTAAAATAAAAAGTCATAACTTTGAATAACTCTTATGAGAGTTGTTAAAGGTGTAGTAGATTTTAAAAAACTGATGATATGGGAAAGAACTTGGCATTATGTATGTTGGCGTTTGTTCTATGGGGCTGTTCTTCTGATGGTAATACTATAGTAGACGAGCCTGAAAATGGCGAAACTCCGGTAGTGGATTCTGATATTTCTTTGGATACTCCTCCGAGAGAATATGCGGGATATGTATATAAATATCAGGATTTGGATTATGAATATTTGGTTACATTAGGTTTTAATGCGAGATGTGAATATAGTACTGTCCCTAAAGATACGCTGAATAAGTTGACCACGGAGGCGCTGGCACAAACGTGTTTATTTTGGCCTGTGGTTGGTAATCATGTCTTTTATCCTACTTATCAATTAAGTGTTTATGATGGGTTATTGGTGAGTTTTGAACATTGCAATGCCTTGCAGGAACTTGCAAAAAGAGAATATGGGGAAATTGCTTTATTGAAATTGTATAAGCATTTTAAATTGGGAGAAACCGAGACGGGGCGTAATTGGCATGAGACTGATATAAGCAAACTGAATCAATATTATCACAAGCAGCATTTAGAATTGTTGCTTACGACCGAATATTTTACGCCTAAATTAAGCAAGCCGCATTTGGTACTTTTGGCTGAAGAAGTGGAGAGATTGCTTTTGGAAGGTGCAATCGATGGTGAAATCCACTGGTTTATGGCGCAGTATTCCTATGTTTTGTGGCAGAGGATTTTGTTATGCTATGATAAATATACCCCGATTCTATCTGATACGGAAAAACAGGTTTTCGAACAGAATATTAAATGCTTTGGTATGCCGGGAGTGGATAAGACAAAAGAGAATATTTCCCTTATAACGGAAAAAGTAAAATTGATGCTGGATAAGGAAAAGAAGTGATTGTCAATTCTTACAAACCATCTTTGTACAAGAAGGAACAATATGATATGTAGAAGAAAAAAGCAGGCAAAATTTAAATTTCACCTGCTTAAAACAGTTAATTATTTTCTACAATCATATATTAATGTGAGATAAAATAATCAATCCAAGCGTTATGAGCCACTATGTTAAGAATAATCATTGTCACTATCGATAATACATACAAATAAATCTTTCTTTTGTGGTAGCATAACGTTGCTAATATTATTGATATTATCGTGTTTATCATTATCAATAGTGAAATAGCACTACCGTTAAAATCAAATATTCTGACAGGAAGTTGTAAAATAATATGCCCTATTATTACTGCAGATGTAATAATGCAAGTCTTTTTAAAATCTTTTTGAGAATAGCGTTTTAAGAGCAATAAAGTCAATATTGCATAACTAATTGTCTCAACCCACACACTAACATAAAAAGAGATACCTGCTGTCCAACAAACAATTAAAAACAACAGCGCCGACAATGCCATAACTTTAAAAAATAACTTCTTCATAAAATATTGGTTTTAAGTTTGCGACAAATTTAGACTTAAATTGTATAGGATTGCAAGTATTTCGGTTTTCAAAAAGTTTTCATTTTTGGAATCAAGTTTTCAAGAAGTTTTCACAACCTTTGCTATTATGTTTACAATGAGAGGATAAACTTATCAAAATCTGTAGCAGAGCCTTTTACTCCAAAAAACTTAGTATTTAACCTGATTCTGATATTTGATATTGTACTTTTGTCTCTAAATACTAATATTGCAATTTCTTTCGGGGTAAATTTGCATTTAATTAGCATACACACTCTGTATTCAAGAATTGACAAACGGTTATAAAAATAAAATAATTGTGATTTGAAGTTTGGATATATTTCATTTATCGTAGAGTTTAATTCTTCCCAAACTTTATTATCAGAAATTCCTTTTTCTTGGTTTACTCCATTTCGTAATGTTATATATGCATTGGAATTTATGATTTTAAAATCCACATCGATGTTTTCTGTGTCAATACTGCTTATTCTGTCATTAATTTTTTGTAATATTTCGTTAGAGATCTCCTTTTCAGAGATATGCTTTTTAAGTGATTCGTTATTTTTTTCCAATAGAGTGATTTTATCCAATTGTTGTAGTAATTCAATACGTAGTTTTTCTTGAGTGGAAAGCAATTCTTCTTTTTCACTTTTTATAATCTCATTTTCAGAATCAAGTTTTTTGTTTGTTTCATTTAATTGTACATTTTCCTTACGAATTAATTTATAAGCATATAACGTTATACTAATCGTAATAAAAAGCACTAAAATTATAAAAAAGGTATGAGTGATTATACGTTTTTTGTCCATTTTTAATTTATGATTTTCTCGCTCACGTAATGAATAGTTGAAACATGAATTTTGGTAAATAATTGCTTCGCGAGAGGCTTGTGTATTTATTGAATCCATACATTTTTCATATTTATCTAAGTATTTATATAGTTCAGTACTATTATATTTCTGTTTTGCGATGTCTTTAAGTATTCCATAAGCAAACAGGCGACTATGTACTGATGTAGATTCTGATAATTGTTTTGCCAACGACTCGGCTTTATAATAATCGCAATTAATCATACTCATGCTTATCTCGGTACACGTCAGAAAATCATCATTGCAATTGCTGTATAACGATTTTATGGGGTCTAATCGGTTATATTCTTTACGGGCTAAATGGTAGTTCCCAAACTTTATATGAGAATCGATAATGCTATTTCTTATTTCAATTTCATATTCAGATGAATCTGTTATTCTCTTTGAGATATCTAATGCTTTTCCCAAATATTTTAGAGTACTATCGGCATTATTGGTTTTAAAATAAATGGAACTAAGTATTTTATAATTAGTAATTAAATCTATTGAGTCACAGAACATTTTATTATAGTCAACAGCAATTTGAAATTTAGGGATAGCTTGCTCATACATTTGTATGTCGAAGTATATCTGTCCCATTTGACTATAGATTTTTCCTTTTAAGCGAGTATATATGTTGTTAACATCAAGTGCTTTTAGGGCCTTTTGGAAATATTCGAGCGATTGTGGCAGGTCGCCCATTTCACGATATACTCGTCCGCCGTAATAGTATGCTTCGGCTCGCTCCGGCAGAGAACCTTCATCCTCGAAATATCGAATCAACTCAGTGATTACAGTATCACCTTTGATGTCTTGGCAGGACTTGTCACGCACCTTTATCGACATAAGGTCGTAATATCTGCGATTATGCTCGTTAAGGCTGTCTGTTGCAATGTTTTGCAATACAATTGCGGCACTATCCACACTATTACAATCGGCAAGTTCACTCACTTGCACAAGTCTCTCATCTACAGAGTGAACACACCCTGCACTTATCAAAAGAAGTAATATGTAACCGATAAGTTTTTTCATCGTTACTTAATTCTTATTCCACGATGTAAAGGGCTTCTCTCATATCTGAGTGAGACCTTTCGTGTTTGGAAGATTATTTTGTTGAGTCAGAAGCAGCTATCTCAAAGCCTTTGGCGAAGAACTGCATTTGGAAATCGATGGAATTGCACCAGTATTTCCAGCTGTGATTTCCCGGGCGGCTGATATAGTCATGATCGATATTCTTTTCCAACATGGTTTTATGTAATGTCTCGTTTACATTGTACATGAAATCCTTCACTCCGCAATCAAAGATGATGCGTTGGTCGGTTGACGTAAGATTTTCCACAATGCCTTGTACGCTGTGCTCTTTCCAAGAATCTTTATTGTCTTCATAAATTCCGAGACGATTTTTTATTTTCCATTTGTCAGGAAATTGCACTATGTCGAGACCGCCGCTCATGCTGCCACATTGCCAATAGATGTCGGGGTGTTTCAATGCAAGGCTCATGGCTCCATGCCCGCCCATGCTCAACCCTGTAATAGCACGGAATTTAGGGTCGGCAATGGTGCGGAAATGATTGTCGATAAAAGAAACAAGTTCTTGGGTGATATATGTTTCAAATTGCATTTCCGAATCGATAGGAGAGTCAAGATACCAACTATCCTGACCGTCGGGACACACAATGATGACGCTATGCTCGGTTGCAAGGTCTTGCAGTTCAGGTTTCTTTTTAATCCAGTTATCGTAAGCTCCGCTATATCCGTGTAGAAGATATAGAACGGCATATTGCACTTCTTGCATTTCCGGGTCATGGTATTCAGCCGGAACGATAACTACATTTTTAATGTTACGCCCCATTTTTTCGCTGTTTACGGAAATAGTGTCTACTTGGTTGAATGGTTCACTTGCATTTGCGTTAAATGCTATCAGAACCGAGAAAATCAGCATAAAAGATGCTAAGGAAAAAAATCTTTTGTTCATAAACGTATGTGATTATTTAGTATTATCGTTTCTTTTTAAAAAAAGAGGTCATTAACTCGGCACATTCATCGGAGAGTACTCCACCTAAAATTTCGGTTTTCTTGTGGAATGGATTGTCGCAGAATGTATGGAATCCGCGTTTGTCATCGTTTGCACCATAAACCACGCGTTTTATTTGTGACCACCCCAATGCTCCGGCACACATGAGACACGGTTCGACAGTAACATATAGAGTGCATTCGGTCAAGTATTTACCGCCCAAATAATCGGCAGCCGAAGTGATTGCCTGCATTTCGGCATGTGCCGTTACATCTGTAAGCGTTTCTGTAAGATTGTGTCCACGAGCTATTACTTGGTTGCCTGCCGCTATTACAGCACCTATGGGTACTTCATCCCTTTCAAGTGCTTTATGTGCTTCATCCAATGCCATGCGCATGAATCGCTCGTCTTGTTTGTATTGCTCCGTTGTTTCCATGATTTGCAGTTATTCTCTGTAATAAACTCGTTTTACGCGTCCTGATATCGATGTGAGTATTTCGTATGGAATGGTTCCTCTTGTTTCTGCCAATGTTTCTACCGGTATATGTTTCCCGAATATTTCCACAGAATCTCCTACTTTGCAATCGGCATCGGTTACGTCTACCATGCATAAATCCATGCATATATTACCGATAGTAGGGCATAGAACTCCATTTATCCATAGGTTGGCGTTACCGTTACCGAAACAGCGAGAGAATCCATCGGCATATCCTATAGGTATTGTTGCAATACGCGAAGTTCTGTGTATTTGTCCTTTTCTGCCATAACCGATTGAGGTTCCTGCCGGTAACTCCTTTATTGATATAATGACTGAGTGGAGCGAAGATATTGGCTGCAAGTCGGCTTCCGAACCATCGTTTACCGTGGAAATGCCATAGATTCCGATACCTACTCTTACCATGTCAAACCGGTATTCAGGGAAACGTACTATACCGGTCGTGTTTAAAATGTGGCGCAGTATGCGGTGTCGGAATGAACTGCATATTATTTTGCTGCATTCTTCAAAATATCGGAATTGTTGCATCGTGTAGTCGTCTTGTGAAGGCTCATCGGCAACACTCAAGTGTGAAAATATACTTGCCGGAATTATGGCGTCTTGGCTTTGAAGCAGGTTGATGAGTTCCGGTAGTTGCTCTTTTAAAAAACCTAATCGGTTCATACCTGTTTCAATCTTGATATGTACCGGATAGCCTGATATCCCGTATTTTTCGGCTTCTCTTATGATTTCCCGGCACTCGTCGATACTGAATACCTCCGGTTCAAGTTTATAGGCGAACATTGCCTTATAATTGGTGATTTTAGGGTTTAATACCATAATCGGCATCGTGATACCGGCTTTACGGAGTTCGGCACCTTCATCATGTGCCGCTACGGCAAGATATGCGGCACCTCGGTCTTGCAGGGTTTTGGCTATTTCATCGGAACCGGCACCATAGCCTGATGCCTTTACCATGCACACGATTTTTGTATCGGGTTGCAGTTTTGAGCGGAAAAAATTATAATTGTGCGCTACGGCGTCAAGGTTGACTTGAAGAACGGTTTGATGCTGTTTTGCCTCAAGCATGTCGATTATTCGCTTGAATTCAAATTCCGGTGCGCCTTTCACAAGAATGATTTCATTTTCGAAATCGCTTTGTGTCATTTCTTCAAGAAATTCTTTTGTGGAGGAGAAGAAACAGGCATTAACATCAAAAAAACGCTTGTTTTCAGAAATTTCTTTACCTATTCCGATAAAGCGGTTTATGTTTTTGTTTGCTGCCAAGTTTGCTATCATGCGATATAGTTCGGCAGGTGTGAATGCTTCATGTTGGACATCCGATAGGATTACAGTCATTGAGCTGTCTGGGGTAGAACGCCTTGCCATGAAATCAAGAGCCGGCGACAGTGAATTGTAATCGCTTGTATAAGAGTCGGCTATCACCATGCAATTATTGGTTCCCTCTATAACATTCAGCCTTGTGTCTATAGGTGTCAATCCCGACATTCTTTCGGTGATGGTGTCCCTATCACAGTTGAGGCACAGCATTACGGCAAGGCTGTTAAGTACATTTTCTATATCGCGTTCCTTAGTGAGAGGAATGTTGATTTTTGATGTTATATTTTGATATTTGTAGATAATATCTGTTGAGTTGTCGTTCTTGTCGATTTGCGATACATATATATCTGCATCAGGGTTATGGATTGACCATCCTATTCCGTGCGCAATCTCAAGTATAGGCTTGATGGCGTTGCTGATAAGTTTGTCGTCGGCACAGTATATTATGTACTCGCATGCAGTGAGTAATTTGGCTTTTTCTTCGGCTTTTTGGAATATCGACATGAATCCGTCACTATGTTCATCCCCGATGTTTGTCCATACTCCTATCGTAGGGCGAATCATGGATTGCAGTACACTCATTTCGCTGGGCTGAGATATTCCGGCTTCGATAATACCTAAACCGGTGCTGTCGTCAATTTCCCACAACGACAGCGGTACTCCTATTCGGGAATTGAAACTGCGCGGGCTGCGCACTATACTGTAGTCATCTTTCAACAGTTGATTGAGACGCTCTTTGAGAGTAGTTTTCCCTTTGCTTCCGGTTATTCCTATAACGGGGATATCGAACCTCTTACGGTGATAAGTGGCTATTGACTGTAGCGCAGAACAAGTATCTTTTACCGGTATGAAATTTGCATCGTCTAATTCTTGGGGAATTATTGCGTTTTGTGACACAACAAAATTGCGTACGCCTTTTTCATATAGCTGTGCAATGTAATAATGACCGTCATTGTTTTGAGTCCGTATAGCGAAAAACAAGGTCTCTTCGGGGTAGGTGAGTGAGCGAGAATCGGTAAGCAGTGTACTTACTGTCAATTCCGGTCTGTTGAGTTCTTCGGTTTTCGTGTGCAGTATTGATGCTATCTCCTTAATCGAGTATTTCATATCGTAAAAAAGTTTTTTAGTTGTGGGAGATTTTCTAAATATGGATGTTCTTTAATCAAATCGATGACAATATGGGAGGTTTCCTCATTGAAACGGGTTATTGCCTCATGATTGTCGGTCATTGGGCGATGTGCCATACGTTTTGAGACACGTTCGCAGAACGATGCCGTTTGTGTGGTACATTCGTCGAAATAAGTGTCTTTAAACGTATCCCAAATATATTCTATTGCAATATCGCTCGGATGAACCATGTCGGCTGCATAGAAACGATAGTCTCGCAAATCGTCCATCATTATCTCGTATGCAGGAAAATACCCGCACCTGTCATTATGAGCGGAAATAAATTCACCTACAGCTGTTCGCAGGATGCTTTTGCTTAATTGATTTTGCTCAAGCCCATCGGATACGTGGCGAATGGGGCTTACGGTGAAAATGACCTTAACTTGTGGCGCATATTCGGATAAAACCGTTATGATACTTGCCAAACAGGATTTAACTTCCTCGCAACTCATCATTCTGCGATTGAACTCTCTTGCCGGTAACTTATGGCAATTGCTCACGGTAAATCCCGTATGCCTGTTTTCGTATATGATGGCTGTTCCCAATGTAATAAACAGAACATCGCAGCGTTTCAGATAAGTTCCGGCATGTTCCAAACTGTAATTCATGGTTGAGAGAGCCTCATTCACATCGGTTTTTGAGAATTGTGAGTGAAAGCCGAAATGATTCCACATGCCGTTGGCTTGGAAAAGTTCTGTTTCACGTATTTTTTCTCCGGAAATGATACGAGCGATTTCATTTAATATGCTTGCAGGATTGTAAACAGTGCCGAAAGGGTTTATCTCGGTTTGTATTAAAGCATTATGTAATTTAGAACCGATATTATTGGAAAAACAAGAGCCTATCAGCATTATTTTGTCGGAATGCCTGATTTTGAAACTGTTTTTTGGGGTTTTAATTTTAGTTCTGAATTCCATAATTGAAAAAGCTTTTACAAGACAAAGATACGATGTTGCATTTGAAAAAATGCAGGAATAGAAAAGTTTTTTATTGTAAAAATTTGGTCGATAATGTGAATGTGAGTATTTTTACATCGTTAAAGAATTGTTTATTAATCCCAAAAACTATATGCAAATGAAAAAAGTATTACTTGGTGCATTGTCGGCATTGACAATTTTAGGTACAACCTCTATCGAGGCGAAGAATACAATTGATATTCGTGGTGCAGAATACAGTGTAGATACTATCTATCATGCAAAAATCGGTCCCGGAACAACACAAACGCATTTGGAACTCACGAACCAATATGACACCAAACTGCAAGTGTTTTATTTGACAGTGAATAAAACCACTCCGGGTGTATCTATGCGTGCAGTATGTGCAAGTGATAAGGTAGCCGGTACGGAGAGACCGAGTGCAATGGCAAAACGTAAGAGCGGTAACGGAGTGCTTTATTTTGCAGGAACAAATGGGGACTTCTATTCAACAAGTGGAACTGCCACCAATGGCTCATCTAAGGTGGGATCACCGACTACGGGTTGTACAGTAGACAGAGAGACTTATAAGACCTCAAATGGAAACTATCAGTTCTCCGTGGATATTGATGGCGTGGCGAGAGTAAGCCGATTATATTATTATACAGGTACGGCAACTTTAGGAGAGAAAATAACATCTTTCTTAGGAATTAATGTAGCATCTCCGAATAATGGTATTACTATATATACCCCGAAATATTGGGGAAGTACCAACCAAACAGACAGGGCAGGTGCTTGTGCCGAAGTAACAGCCAAACTTGTAGAAGGAGAAAAGATGTATGCAGGTGGTAAATTCCGTCTTGTGGTTACTTCTACAGCCAATGATACGGGAGATACTACGATTCCGAGTGATGGCTATGTGATTCACGGACGAGGAACAACGATGAAATATGAAGGGAATACCAAAGCCCTTGATTTTGTTAAATCATTGCAAGTGGGTGATATAGTGGAGTTTGATAATGTGTGCTTGACGGAAAAAGGTAGTACGGAGCGTATTTATCCGGCTCAAATCGTGTCGGGCAATCCTAAAAATGTAGGAGGAGGAGAAACTCTTGATACAGAAAGTGAACGTGCTGACGCTTCTTCATTGCACCCGCGTACCGGTATCGGTTACAGTCAAACAGGAGATAGCATTATTATGATGGTTGTAGATGGACGTTCTTCAATCTCGGCAGGTGTTCGCACATCTCAACTTGCTGATATTATGCGTTATGCAGGTGCATATGAAGGTGTAAATATTGATGGCGGAGGTTCTTCTTGTCTTTACACATCTGCTCTTGGTGTGAGAAACAACGGAAGTGATGGAAGTGAACGTGCCGTAGGTAATGGTATTTTTGCTGTAGTGGAAGCTCCGGAAGATAAGGAAATAACTGAAATCCAATTCGTTGATTGGGTGAAGGAATTGCCAAAATATGGATATTACACTCCTAAATTCTATGGATATAACAAGTATGGAGTGTTGGTAGATACTGATTTACAGGGTGTTACTATATCATGTGCCGAGAATCTTGGAGAAGTGCAAGATAATGGTACTACTTTATATGCAAATGGTGGAGGTACTCATATACTTGAGGCTACATATAACGGTGTGAAAACTAATATAGTGGTAACCGTAGATGATAAAACAGAACCTATATTCCGACATAAAAATGTGCTACTTGACACATATCAAGATTATAAGGTAGATATATATGGAACAGTGAGAGGACATGATATCTCACTTGAAAATAATGAGTTTACATGGAGTGTTGACGATGAAACAATAGCTACTGTTGACGAAAACGGCGTGGTGAAAGGTGTGAAAAACGGAACAACTGTGGTGAAAGGTACATTGGGCGAATTTACAAAAGAAATTACCGTAACAGTGGAAGCGCCTACAAAACGTTATCAAGGAATTGATGAAAATCTTAACCCATCTACATGGATAGTGGAAGGCTCTAATGTGGAAAATTATAGCGTGGCTCCGTTGGGTGTGGAAGGTATGGTGATTAATTATAAAACTTTGAGTACACGTAAAGTTGAGGTTATATTATCAAAGGAACTTACATCTTGGAGCCGTCCTGACTCGTTGTGTATCGATATAAACCCGGGTACAGCCAAGATAAAAAACATCACAGTTAACTTTTTGTTAAATGGTGCAACTGAAGAATGGGAATGTACCGTAGAGCCAACATTAAAGGAAAATGAGCTAAATCGTATAGAAATACCTATGGATACTTGTGTGAACTTGAAAGATATGGGTGCTTATCCTATTAAGATTACTAAAGTGAGAATTGTACCGAAAGACGCTTCCGGTACAGAAGTAAGCCTGCAAATTCCACGTTTCTCTTGGGTATATAGTTCTGTTCCTGCCGATGCGAGTGGTGTAGAATGTATCAATGGAGAAGGAAATGTATTGGTTTTAACACCGAATCCGGTAAAATCGGGTACTGTAGTTAAACTTGGTGTGATAAAGGCAGTAGAATATACAGTTTGTACACTCAATGGTGCTGTGGTAATGCAGGGAGAAGGTACAGAATTCTCAACAGTCGGATTGTCAACAGGTTTATATATTGTAACATTAAAGGGGGGTGATTCAGGAAAATTAGTGATAAAATAAAAGAATAATAAATGAAAAGACTAATAATATCAGTAGTAATGTTGGTAACATTGCTATCGGCTTATGCGACAGGAAAAACATGGACTTTACAAGGTGAAACTTATAAGGTGGATACGTTGTATCATGCAAAAATAGGACCGGGAACAACTCAAACATCCTTGAAAGTAGAAGGATCTTTGAGCTTGAAAGTGTTTTATACTACAACCGATTTAAGCAATCCGAATGTGGAAATGCGAGTATCTAAAGCAGGTAATAAAATCAAGGCAATGCGATCACTATCCGGTCAATCAAAAGACAATAGTGTAGAAGGTGCACAATATTTTGTGGGAGTGAATGCCGACTTCTATGATATGAGTAACGGTCAACCTTTAGGAACAAATGTACTTAATTCGGAATTGTACAATAGTACTACAAACTCAAATTGGATGGAGTTATCGTTTGACAAGAACAAGACCCCATATTTGGGTAAATTGTCATTCTCGGGAAGTGTGACAAAGGCAGATGGAACTTCTTATGAAGTTTCAACCATAAATTCAGGTCGTCTTGAAAATTGTTTAGTTATTTTCAGTGAAAAGTTTGGAAGCAGTACCGGTACTAATCAATGGGGTATTGAAGTAGTGGTTAAGCCGGTTGAGACTGGAGCAACCATTGCATTAGGTAAGAGCGTGAAGATGAAAATTGTAGGTTCTCCGGCAACAACCGGTAACATGACTATACCATCGGGGGCATACGTGTTGTCCGGTCATGGTTATGCAAAGACTTTCTTGGAAACACTTGCTGATGGCGATGAAATAGAGGTGTCATTGACTGCCGCTAACGCGAACGGTGAACCTGTTAATCCGGTGTGGGCAGTAGGCGGTTGTCCTATGCTGTTAAAAGATGGAGTAGTGCAAGATACTGAAAAGGCAGAAATAATAAGTCACCTTCCAAGTAAAGAGCCACGCACAGCAGTGGGTTATGATGCAACAGGGACTAAGGTGGTGATGCTTGTTGTTGATGGTCGTTCTGATATATCTGATGGCTGTCGTACTAAAATTCTTGCAGATATTATGCGTGAAACAGGTTGTAGCGATGCGATGAATTTTGATGGTGGTGGTTCTTCTGAATTGTATCATCAAAAGTTGGGTATTCGCAATGTCCCAAGTGGTGGAATGGAACGTTCGGTTACAAATGCATTGTTTGCTGTAGCTGTAGCTCCTACAGACAACGAAATAGCAGAAATTCAATTTGTGGATTGGGTGAAAGAAATGCCACAATATGGCTACTATACCCCTAAATTTTATGGTTATAACAAGTATGGTTTGTTGATAAATACCGATTTAAAAGGTGTTACATTGTCTTGTCCTGCTGAATTAGGCGAAATCGTAAAAGAAGGAACGACTTTATTCTGTAATGGAGGTGGTACACATGCATTGACAGCCACTTACAACGGAATCAGTACGACATTGGCTGTATCGGTAGATGATAAAACAGAACCAATTTTCCGTCATCCACAAATTATGTTGGATTCATTTAAGGATTATACAATAGATGTATATGGAGTGATAAGAGGTGCAGATGTTACAATTGATAATGCTGCGTTTACGTGGGAAACAAGTGATGCTTCTGTTGTTACAGTCGACGAAAACGGTGTAGTAAAAGCTCTAACGAATGGTCAGGCAACAATTAAAGGAACTGTTGGTGAATTCTCTAAAGAAATTAAAGTTACAGTGGAAATTCCTACAGTACGTTATCAAGATATTACAAGCTATGATACTTCAACTTGGAATGTTGAGGTGTCAAACTTAGAAAATCAAAGTATTACGTCATTGCCTACAGGAGGTTTCGCTGTGGATTATACTACAACGGCATCACGTAAGATTTATCTTACTTTGGCAAAAGATGCTAAGAGTTGGAGCCGTCCGGACTCTTTGTTGATAGAAATGAATCCGGGAACATCTTCATGGAAAACTTTGACAATAAATGCAACAGATTATAGAACTCCTGATACTCCTATTGCTTATGATTTCACTCCGGAACTTACGGCTAATACGATAAATCGAATATTAGTTCCAATGAGTGAAATTGTAGATGTTGACGATATGTCATCATTCCCAATAACATTTAATAATCTATATGTAGTTCTATCAGATTCAAAGGGAACATCACATCATGTGGAAATAAATAAGATAGCATGGGTATATAATGTGATTCCTGCTGATGCAAGTGGTGTGGAAGAAGTAAGAACTGAGAGTGCAGCATTAGTGCTAATTCCTAATCCTGTGAATGTGGGGGATATGGTATGTCTTAATGTGGATGCACCAGTGAAATATACAGTGTGTGCTTTGAATGGAGTTGTTGTAGCACAAGGAGAAGGTTCTGAAATTTCAACAGCAGGCATAAGTGCTGGTATATATGTAGTTAAAGCCGGTAATAGTGTAGCAAAATTGATTGTGAAATAAAAAAATTAGAAATGAAAAAGTCAATTTCATTATTATTACTTGTAATAATCGCATTTGCAGCTACAGCAAAAGGTACATGGACTTTACAAGGTGATACTTATAATGTCGATACTTTGTTTCATGCGAAAGTAGGACCGGAAACCACACAAACATCATTGAAAGTTTTGGGACCGGTGCAATTACGAGTGTTTTACACTACAACAGATTTGACCAATAATAATGTGGATGTAAAACATGTTATGGCTAATGACAAGTTGGCGGGACTTGCTACGGTATCTTCTATGGCAAAATCCAAGAGTAAAGAAGGTGCACAATATTTCGTGGGAATAAATGCCGATTTCTTCTCTAATAATAAACCCGTAGGTTCTGCTGTAGTAGATAAAGAAGTTTATTATGCAGTGCCTTGGCGTACTCAGTGGGCTATCGATGCCGATAAGAAAATACATCTTGGAGATATGACTTTTGGCGGATCAGTGAAAAAGTCTGATGGTTCATCGTATCCTATCACAACTGTAAACTATGATAGAAACGAAGATAACCTCACTATTTATACTCCTCGTTTCGGTGCTACGACCAATACCAATCAATACGGTACGGAAGTCGTGCTTGTTCCCTTAGAAACCAATGGAATACTGACTTCCGGTGAAACCCGTAAAATGCGAGTGAGCGGTACACCTGCTACAGCCGGCAATATGGCTATACCTTCGGATGCGGTGGTGCTGTCGGGGCATGGAAAGGGTAGTGATTTTGTAGCTACTTTAACCGATGGGGAAGTCGTGGAAGTGGAAACCATCGTAAAAATGCCTAATGGAGAGCAAATTACCCCGGTACAACTTGCAAGCGGATGTCCCATGATATTGTCCAATGGGGTAGTGCTTGATAACGACCATTTGCTTGAAGCCACTCCGAATCGTCACCCTCGCACGGCTGTGGGATATGATAAAACTGGAACGAAATTTATAATGCTTGTAGTAGATGGACGCCAGACTATTTCAGCCGGAGCATATCCTAAGGTTCTTGCCGATATTATGCGGGAAGTGGGTTGTGAAGAGGCTATGAATTTTGATGGTGGTGGATCATCTACTCTGTATGTTCAAAATTTAGGTGTAAGAAATTATCCGAGTGATGGTGGTGTAGAACGAACTGTTACTAATGGTGTGTATTTGGTGGCAAATACTCCTACTGATGCCGAAATCGCTGAGATTCAATTTGTTGATTGGTCAAAAGAACTTCCTAAGTATGGATATTATACTCCCAAGTTTTATGGATATAATAAATATGGAGTTTTGGTCGATACCGATTTGCAAGGTGTAACTTTGACTTGTTCTGCTGAATTGGGAGATATAGTAGATGATGGTGTTTCGTTATATGCTAATGGCGGTGGAACACATGCGCTGAATGCCGAATATAACGGAGTCAAGACATCAATAGCTGTTGCTGTTAATGAAACAGTAGCACCTGTTTTCCGTCATAAGAAAATATTATTGGATTCATACCGTGAGTATAAGGTTGACGTGTATGGAACGGTAAAGGAAACAGATGAACCTATGTATAACAATGCCATTAAATGGGAATGTGCAGATGAATCAATTGTATCAGTTGATGAGAATGGCGTTATTAAGGGCTTGAAGAATGGTTCTACAATATTGACCGGTCAATTAGAAAACTTTAAGGGTGAAATTGAAATTACAGTGGAAATACCTGAAGGTCATACTCAATCGGTTGAAAATGGATTTGATGTTAATACATGGAAGTTTGAAGGAATTAATGTGGAGAACCATAGTATAACTCCATTTGGTACAGATGGATTTGCAATGGAATATACTACTACATCGGCAAGAAAGGTGAGCTTGAATTTAACAAAAGACGTGATGTCGTGGAGTCGTCCGGATTCGTTGTTGATAGACATAAATCCTACTACTGCCGATATAAAGACTTTGTATTTATACTTTACCGATTATCGTGATGAAGCTACTCAACTATTGTATGAATTAAAACAACCTGTATTAACGGAAAGTACTGTGAATAGATTGCTAATACCAATGTCATCAATGGTAGATATAGATGATATGTCTACTTATCCTTTGGAACTTGATAGCATAAGTATTGTTCCGGGTAATCCAAAAGGAACAACTCACAGAATAGAGGTGAGTAAGTTTGCTTGGGTGTATAATGCGGTGCCAACAGATAATAGTGGAATAGATAATATTTCAATTAAAAATAATAAGGGAGTTTTATTGTCGCCAAACCCTGTACAAGCAGGTGAAGTTGTGAAAATAGATGTTGAAGAATGTGATGTCTATACTGTGACTTCTATGACTGGTACCGAAGTAAAACAAGGTAGGGGAACTGACTTAGATACCACAGGTATGACTTCGGGGTTGTATTTGGTGACTGTAAGACATTCAGGTGGTGTGAAAACCGCAAAACTGGTTGTTAGGTGAAAACAGATAGTTGAATATAACTGATATGAAGAAATACGTTTCATTATTAATGATTCAGATTGTGACTTTTGCCATATCTGCATCAACGCAAGTAACTTTGCAAAATAAAATATTCAATGTAGATACTTTATCTCATTTCAAGGCAGGTCCGGGAACTATGTATACATCATTGTCATTAAAGTCACAATCTTCGGATAAAGCATTTCAGGCTTTTGTGATGACAATGGATATGAAAGGGCATGATAATGTGGAGTATTGTATGGAGTTAGGTCAAGATACCACACTATCCACTGAACGTATATCAAGTATTGCTAAAAGAAAGTCGGATGCTAATACTCATTATTTTGCTGCGATAAATGCTGATTTTTACATTACAGCCTCCTATGTGCCTAAATATGTAGGAGAACCGCACATGGATTGTATAATGGATGGAGAAATTGCCAGTACCGGTTATCTTAATGCTGCCGATTACGGTCATTTTTTCATGGACTATGACAAAAATATGTGGTGCGATAACCCCAAACAATCTTTTGTCATAACTTATCCTGATGGTACATCGGTAACATTGCCTCGTATTAATGAAGATATTTTTGATAATGAAACAGTACTTTTCAATTCAAAATATGGAAGACAAACACGAGTGTCTGGTTGTACCGAAGTGCAGTTGGCTCTTGCCGAAGGCGAAGAATGGGGTGTGAATAAACCGATTAAACTTGTTGTAACGTCAGCTCCAAATACGGCTGGAGCTACACCTATCAAAAAAGGTGGTGCTGTGTTGAGTGCGAAGGGTGCAGGGACTTCTAATATTGCCGCATTAAAGCAAGGAGATGAAATTACTGTGAATTTTACCATTACGATGCAAGATTATAAGGTTTCTCCACAAGTCAAGGAATGTAGTGGTGGTGATGTGGTGATACTGAAACGAGGAGAGGTAATATATGAGGCTCATCGTTTTATTAATGCTCGTGATAGTAATAATCCACGCACAATGGTGGGTTATAATGAAGACCGTAGCAAAATGGTGTGGTGTGTAGTAGATGGTCGTTCTTCAGTATCTTCGGGGTGTACTTATCCTGAGGGAGCTGAATTGATGCACTTTTTAGGTTGCTACGATGCTGTTAATTTTGATGGTGGAGGTTCTTCCGGAATGTATATTGATGCATTAGGGATTATGAATAATCCGAGTGATGGCAGTGAACGTGCAGTTGCTAATGGATTGTTTGCTGTATTGAATGCTCCTACTGACAATGAGATTAGTGAGATACGTTTTGTAGATTGGGTAAAAGAATTGCCTAAGTATGGATATTATACTCCTAAATTCTATGGTTATAACAAATATGGTATATTGATAAATACCGATTTAAAGGGTGTAACCTTGTCATGTCCGGTTGAACTTGGAGAGATTATTGAAGATGGGACGAGATTGTTTAGCAATGGGGGTGGAACACATACCTTGACAGCCACTTATAACGGAATTAGTACAACTTTGGCAGTAACGGTAGATGATAAGACTGAACCAATATTCCGCCATCCGAAAATTCTTCTTGATACTTTTAATAATTATAAAGTAGATGTTTATGGGGTGATAAGAGGAGAAGATGTATCATTGGATAACACAGCATTTACATGGAGCAGTAGTGAAGAGAGTGTAGCTACAGTAGATGAAAATGGCGTGATAAAAGCGCTAAAGGATGGAAATACAATAGTAACCGGAACTGTAGGCGATTTTACTAAAAGTGTGGAAGTTGTTGTAGAAACCCCAACAAAGCGCTATCAGTCAATCGACCCTGACCTTGATGTATCAACATGGACTTTGGAGGTAAATAATATATCAAATGCAAGTGTGACTAATATAGCCGGAGATGGTTTTGCTGTAGATTACACAGCTACTTCTACTCGTAAATTATATATAACGTTGGCAAAAGATTTAGTTTCATGGTCACGTCCGGACTCTTTAAAAATTGAGTTAAATCCGGGAACTTCTAATATAAAAACATTATATGTTTATGCCGAAGATTATAGAACTCCGGGCGTTGATGTGGAATATTCGTTTTCTCCTGAATTAATGGCAGGAGCGACAAACAGTGTGCTGATTCCACTAAGTGAAATGCTGGATGTCAAAGATATGTCAAGTTTTCCAATAGTGTTTAAGCGTTTTTATCTTGTTTTAGCCGATGCAAAAGACAGTACACATCACATGGAATTTGGGAACATCAGCTGGGTGTATAACAATATACCGGCAGAAAGTAGTGGAATAGAAACCATTGCATACTCTCTCGATAACACATTCTTGTTGTTGCCAAACCTTGTGCAAACAGGTGAAGTGGTGAAAATAAATGCCGCAGAATGTAAGGGCTATACTGTAAATTCTATGAATGGTACCGAAGTAAAACAAGGTAAAGGAACTGATTTAGATACCACAGGAATGACCCCGGGTTTATATTTGGTGACTATAAAATATTCAGGTGGTGTGAAAATTGCAAAACTGATTGTAAAATAAATCAAGAAAAATATGTGCTAAAAGTAGCTGAAACAGAAAAATAATTCTGATTAATTATAATGTATAAAATACTATTGAAATGAAATTAAAATGTATAGTGTTATTGCTTTTAGGTGTGTGTGTTTCCACATTTTCAATTAGGGCGAATGAGCCTATGAATGAAATTATCACACCTCAGCAAGCCATTGATAAATTCGTAGGAGATTCAGCTCTTAGATACGCCTCGGTGGGTGTGAGTGTTGTGTCGTTGGATAGTATGGATGTAGTAGCAGAATATAATCCGTATCAGTCACAGATAACTGCATCTACGATGAAAACCGTGACATCGGCGACCGCACTGAAACTACTTGGAAAGGATTTCAGATTTCATACTCATGTTGTTGCAGATGGAGAGATAAGTAAAAAGGGAAAACTGAAAGGAGACTTATTGATAAAAGGGGGAGGTGACCCTACGCTTGGCTCTTGCCACTTTCAGCAGTCAACAGGTTTTGTCGATTCATTGGTTCTGATACTGAAAAAATATGGTATAAACGAGATACAAGGGGATGTTGTGGTGGATGATATGGCATATCCTTCGCCTTATGTACCGGCGAGTTGGATGATTGAAGATTTAGGGTATGGTTATGGTACAGGAGTTCATGCCTTGAATTTTGCCGATAATACGCTGAAATTGAACGTCAATATAGGTCATGACACCTTTGAATATGATACTGATCAATATCAAAGTTATTTATCGGTTGAAAATCATTGCACTGTGATGAGTGAAGAGAACGACAGTGTGTCAATCTCCGGATTGGGTTTGCGCTTGGATATTGAAAACGATATACTTCATTTATCGGGTAATGTGAAGCCCGATAAGATTAGGATGACTATAGCCAATCCCTCTCCTGATCAATTGTTACGTGATAGTTTGCTTTTTGCTCTTGAGATGGCAGGGATAGAGGTAAAGTGTAAAAATATAGATAAAGAAGATAGAGTGACATCCTCTCGGTTGTTGGATTATACCTCTCCTGCATTAAGCGATATAGTTAAGTCACTTCTTGAACGCAGTGACAACATGTACACTGAATGCGTGTTGAGAGCCATAGCCGTTAATGCACATAAGCAGGCTACTGCTGAAAACGGTGTGGAAATTGTAAAGGAATTCTGGAAAGATCGTGGTGTGGATGTTGAAGGTTTATTTATGCTTGATGGTAGTGGGTTGTCACGTACCAATAAAGCTCCGGTTTCTTTCTTTACTCACATGCTTGCTGTTGCCGAAAAAGAATTGAGAGAGGATGGAATAGAATTTCATGAGCATTTTCCGGTGGCGGGCATAAATGGGACGGTAAAGCGTGTAGCGGCAGGAACTTCTGCAGCCGGTAAATTTGCGTTGAAGTCGGGCAGCATGAGCCATGTTCAGTGCTATGTGGGTTATTATCCGGTAGAGAATCCGCAGTATACGGTGGGAATACTTATCAATAGCTTTACATGCCCGAGGAGTGAACTTGTTAAGATGGTCTCTGATATGTTGGTGGGTATAGACTCTGGATTATCTCAAGATAAGTCTCAAAAGCCGGAATAATTTTTAATTGATAAATGTTAATATATTAAATAAGTTTGTCGATTATGAATCCTGCTATAGAAAAGATGCTGTCGCAAGTATTTGAACTTGAAGGTTTGCTGTTGGTGCTTGACCGTCATGGCAGAGATGTGTCTCCTTATGTTTATGATATGATACAAAAAAAGGTGGAACGCCTAAATGAACTTGCACCGGATTGTACTCCCGATATGTTTGGCGTGAGAGATACCGATATAATAGAGACAGTAACTGTTGAGCAAGAGCCTGTTGTTGACGAAGAGGAAGATAACGCTCAGGCAGAACTGCCGACAGATATAGAAGAAATAGAAGTACCGACTGAAAAATGCTGTAATGAGACGACAGAAGTAGCAGCAGATGAAACACCGATGGAGAATAGCGAACATTTAAAACTTGACGAAGTTCTACAGCGAAATATATCGAAGGATTTGTCTAAAGCGTTTACTTTAAATGACCGTTTCCGTTATCGCAGGGAACTTTTTTGTAATAGTGAAGTGGAAATGTGTAATACAATCAATATGATTGAGACTATGCATTCATTTGCTGAAGCTGAAGAGTATTTCTATGGTGATCTTGAATGGGATAAGGAATCTCCTGAAGTAATGGATTTCATGGCCATAATAAGAAATCATTTTTTATGATATGAGTGTGAGTGGAAAATTATATATAGTACCTACACCGGTGGGTAACTTGGATGACATGAGTGTAAGAGCCGTGCGAACGTTGAAAGAGGCAGGTTTAATACTTGCAGAAGATACGCGCACCAGTGGTGTGCTGATGAAACATTTCGGGGTAGAGACACGCATGCAGAGCCACCATAAGTTTAATGAGCATAATACGATAGATACGCTCGTTTCCCGATTGGAGGCGGGTGAGATAATAGCTTTGGTGTCTGATGCAGGAACACCTGCAATTTCCGATCCGGGGTTTCTTTTGGTGCGTGAATGTCGCCGAAAGGGGATTGAAGTAGAGTGTCTGCCGGGTCCTACAGCTTTTGTTCCCGCTCTTGTCAATTCCGGTTTGCCTTGTGATAAGTTCTGTTTTGAGGGCTTTCTGCCACAAAAGAAAGGCAGGTTAACGCGTCTGCAACAATTGGCAGAAGAACCGCGGACAATGATTTTTTATGAATCTCCCATGCGCTTGTTGAAGACTTTGCAGCAATTGGCAGAAGTTTTTGGCGAGAATAGAGAAGCATCGGTAAGTCGTGAAATTTCTAAAATTCATAATACAACTCATAACGGTACATTGAAAGAACTTGTTGATTATTTTACACTCACTGCTCCAAAAGGTGAGATTGTGCTTGTAGTGGAAGGCAAGGAATCTCAGTCGGTGGAGAAAGTGGATAAATACGCTAAATTTAAGAATACAAACAAACTAAATACTTTATTATGATGAAACGTGTGGTTTTATTATCGGTATGTGCTGCATCTTTGCTGTTTTCGGCTTGCAACACGTCATCTAAAACGGATGAATTGCAAATGGTGACTACTGAACTGACAGATTCACTGCAAACAGCCAACGCTGAAAAGGACAGCCTTTTAAAACTGCTTAATGACATAAGCAGTGGAATGGCTCAAATAAAGGATATGGAAAAGCTGATGGCTTCTGATTTGGATAAAGAAACACCCGACAAGAAAGAGCAAATAAAATCGGACATGATAATTATTCAGCAGGCAATGCTTGAGCGTCGGCAAAAATTGGAGGAACTTGAATCCAAGTTGAGAAAGTCAGCCAATTATAACGCCGAAATGAAAAAGACCATAGAGTCCTTACGTTATCAGATTGAGACGCAGGAAGCGACTATAGCCGAATTACAAGCTGCTTTGAAAAAGGCGCATGTGGAAATAGAGGATTTAAACACCCGTGTCGATTCTCTTTCAAATATGAATAAGGAAGTTATGAAAGAAAGACAAATGGCGCAAGATGAAGCCGTACAATTAGCTAATCAGTTGAATACGTGCTATTATGTTGTGGGCTCAAAATCTGAGTTGAATAAGTATAAAATAATAGAATCAGGATTTTTGCGTAAAACAAAGATTTTGGAGGGAGATTTTGAAAAATCCTATTTTACAAAAGCCGATAAGCGAACCTTGTCAAGTATATCCCTGCATTCACAGAAAGCTAAGGTATTGAGCAAGCATCCGACCGATTCTTACACGATTGTGAATGAAGAAGGTGCAAAAGTGCTTAAAATCAATGATTCTGCTAAGTTTTGGGAACTATCCAATTATTTGATAATACAGATTGATTAAAAAGGAGGCGTATTATGGATTCAGCGTATAAGCCTTTGACTTTTGACAGAGTGGCGCGTATCGTATTTGTCGTAATATGTGTGATAGGTGCAATTTGGGTAATAGACTACCTGAGTGGGGTGCTATTACCATTTCTTGTGGCTTGTGTGCTTGCTTACATGCTGAATCCTATGGTTGAATATAATCGAAGGCTCTTACGCTTGAACCGTCGGCTTGTCCCCACGATAATCACACTATTTGAAATTGTGTCGATTATTACTGTTGTATCCTATATCATATATCCTTTTATCGTATCGGAATTCAGAGATATGATAGGGATGCTACGGGAATACAGCCAAATGAATACGGAAGGGAAATTTCTTTCTGAGGAAGTTCATGCGTTTATCAAGACACATATAAATGTGGAAGATTTGTCGAAATTGCTCACCCGTGAGCAGTGGATAAGTTTTATAAGTTCGGCGGCAAATAATACATGGTCCTTCGTAGGTTCTACGTTGAGTGTTCTGTTTACCATAGCCGGTTGGATAATCGTTTTGTTATACCTTGTATTTCTTCTTATCGATTATGATAAGATTAAGACCGGTTTTCATAAAGCGATACCCGTTAAATTTCAAGAAACCACATGGCAGATATTGCAGGATATAGGCAATGTTATGCAACGTTATTTCAGAGGTCAATCCTTGATCGCATTGTTAGTTGGCATTATGTTCAGTATAGGGTTTGTTATAATAGGGTTGCCGTTAGGATTGCTTTTCGGGTTGTTTGTAGGAGTTTTGAATCTGGTTCCGTATCTTCAACTTATATCCATACCGGTAGCGTTGGTGCTTTGCCTTGTGGATTCGATAACGTCGGGAGGTAATTTCTGGATAATGTTGTGTGAAGTTACCGCTGTCTATTGTATTGTACAAGTGATACAGGATTTGGTATTGACGCCTAAGATAATGGGAAAAGAAATGGGTTTGAATCCTGTTTTTGTCTTTCTGTCATTATCCGTTTGGGGCGTAGTCCTTGGCTTTATAGGACTTATAATAGCATTACCGCTTACAACCCTCATAGCTTCATACTATAGGCGTTATATTATATGTTCAGTGGATATGGGAAAAAGTGAAAAATAGAATAGAACAAGCGTGTGAGTAATGCCTAAAAGACTAAATATTGTGTAGTACTTTCAAAAAAATGCGGGTAAAATTTGCATAATACAAAAAATAGGCGTACCTTTGCAACGCTTTTAAGGAGATTCGCTAGCTCAGCAGGTAGAGCACAACACTTTTAATGTTGGGGTCTTGGGTTCGAGCCCCAAGCGGATCACCAAAGATAGAGCTGTTAATCGATGGGTTAACAGCTCTTTCTTTTTTATATGGCTTTGGAAACTTTGAGCCGGAAGTGGCTGGTTGAGGTGGATGAAACGCAAAAGCGGAAATTCAATCGAATTTCCGCTTTTGCGCTTCAAGATGGGCTTGAACCAACGACCCCCTGATTAACAGTCAGGTGCTCTAACCAACTGAGCTATTGAAGCAAATTCTTTATGTCTTTTGCGCTTCAAGATGGGCTTGAACCAACGACCCCCTGATTAACAGTCAGGTG
>X67_European_Roe__coassemble_24_pt1 | contig 35647 bp, 29 predicted proteins | sample X67_European_Roe__metabat2_low_PE_011 | metagenome-assembled genome bin X67_European_Roe
GTTTAATAACTTATTATGCAAGAAAAAAGTATAAAAGTTATCAAACATATTAACAATCTATAAAAAGAAACATAAGAAAGAATTTTAAAAAATTAAATAAAAACTTTTTTATATGATATCTGTTGAAAAAGGTTATGTAGACATGCCCATAGATAAAGGCATCGATATAAAAAATGAGATACTGCGTATGAAGAAAGAAAAAAATGCAGTAATATTGGCTCATTATTATCAGCGTAACGAAATACAGGATATAGCCGATTATATAGGCGATAGTCTTGCTCTTGCTCAGATAGCCGCAAGAGTTGATGCGGATATCATTGTTATGTGCGGTGTACATTTTATGGGAGAGACTGCTAAGATTCTTTGCCCCTTTAAAAAAGTGATAGTACCCGATATGAACGGAGGGTGCAGCCTTGCCGACAGTTGTCCTGCCGATAAGTTTGCTGATTACGTAAACCTTCATCCCGGTTATACTGTGATAAGCTATGTTAATACAAGTGCTGCAGTGAAAGCTTATACCGATATAGTGGTAACTTCATCCAATGCCAAAGAAATAGTGGAAAGTCTTCCTGAAAATGAAAAAATTATATTCGGTCCGGATAGAAATCTTGGAAATTATATCAACAGCGTTACCGGACGTAATATGCTTTTATGGGATGGTGCTTGTGATGTACATGAAAAATTCTCACTTGAAAAGGTACTTGCTCTGAAGAAAGAAAATAATAATGCTAAGATTCTTGTACATCCTGAGTGTAAGAAACCTCTTCAATTGATTGCGGATAAAGTGGGTTCTACTCAAGCTTTACTTAACTTTGCGGTAAATGATGAATGTAATACATTTATAGTGGCTACCGAAAGTGGTATTTTGCATGAGATGCAGAAGCGTTGTCCTGAAAAGAAATTCATTCCAGCTCCTCCTGAGGACGGAACATGCTCTTGTAATGAATGTGCTTATATGAAACTCATTACACTTGAAAAACTTTATAATAGTCTAAAATATGAACTTCCCGAAATAAGCGTGGATAAAGAAATAGCCGATAAAGCTGTTCTTTCTATCAACAGAATGCTTGATATTTCTAAAAAGCTCGGAATTATAAAATAGATAGTAATAAATAATATATATATATCATCATAATAATTATGGAATATAATCATAAAGATATTGAGAAGCGTTGGCAACAGTATTGGAAAGAAAACAATACTTATAAGACAGAGGTAGATAAAAACCGTCCTAAATATTATGTGCTTGACATGTTTCCTTATCCGTCGGGGGCAGGGTTGCATGTAGGACACCCATTGGGATACATAGCTTCCGATATTTTCTCAAGATACAAAAGATTGCAGGGTTTTAATGTTCTTCACCCTATGGGATATGATGCTTACGGATTGCCAGCAGAGCAATATGCTATTCAGACGGGTCAGCATCCTGAAGTTACAACCATGCAGAATATAGCACGTTACCGAGAACAATTGGATAAGATAGGTTTCTGTTATGATTGGAGTCGTGAAATAAAGACTTGTGAACCTTCTTATTATAAATGGACTCAGTGGGCATTTACCCGCATGTTCAAGAGTTATTTTAATACTAAACTTAATAAGGCTTGTCCAATAAGTGAACTTGAAGAATATTTTGCTGCAAATGGAAGTAAAGAAGTTCCGGCTCATGGAACAGAAGAACTTGTTTTTACTGCCGATGAATGGAATACTTATTCTCAAAAGGAGAAAAATGAAATACTTATGAACTATCGTATTGCTTACCTTGGAAATACGATGGTAAATTGGTGTCCTAAACTGGGTACTGTTCTTGCTAATGATGAAGTAAGTGAAGGTGTATCATTGCGCGGCGGTTATCCTGTTGAGCAGAAATTGATGTATCAATGGTGTCTTCGTGTAAGTGCATACGCAGGACGTTTATTGAATGATCTTGATACTATAGAATGGAGTGATTCTATTAAGGAAACTCAACGTAACTGGATAGGATACAGTGAAGGTGCCGAGATGTTGTTCCCTGTAGAAGGAAAAGATTTCCAACTAAAGATTTTTACTACACGTGCCGATACTATATTTGGTGTTACATTCATGGTTCTTGCTCCTGAAAGTGAATATGTAAATCAATTGGTTACAGCAGAGCAAAAAGAAACTGTTGAAGCTTATCTTGATGAAGTAAAGCATAAGACAGAACGTGAACGCATGATAGAAAAGAAAGTATCAGGAGTATTTACAGGTTCTTATGCTATAAATCCTATTACGGGAAAAAATATTCCTGTATATATAAGTGATTATGTACTTGCCGGTTATGGAACGGGAGTTATAATGGCGGTTCCTGCCCATGACAGTCGTGATTATGCTTTTGCAAAGCATTTCGGTTTGGATATTGTACCACTTATAGAAGGCTGTGATGTAAGTGAAGAAAGTTTTGATGCAAAAGAAGGTATTGTTACCAATTCTTCAAATGAAAGATTACAGCTTAATGGTCTCACGGTAAAAGAAGCTATAGCAAAAACAAAGATTTATATAAAAGAAGCCGGTATAGGAAAAGTTAAAGTGAATTATCGTCTGCGTGACGCTATTTTCAGTCGTCAGCGTTATTGGGGTGAACCATTCCCTGTTTATTACGATGAAAATAATCAACCTCAAGTTTTAAATGATGATGAATTGCCATTGTTGCTTCCTGAAGTAGATAAATTTTTGCCTACCGAAACAGGAGAACCTCCATTAGGACGTGCTAAGAATTGGGTTGCTAAAAACGGCAGACCGCTGGAACTTAATACTATGCCCGGATTTGCAGGTTCTTCGGCTTATTATTTGCGCTATATGGATCCTAAGAATGAAAATGCTCTTGTTTCCAAGGAAGCCAATGAATATTGGCGTAGCGTAGACCTTTATGTAGGAGGAACAGAACATGCTACAGGTCACCTTATTTACAGTCGCTTTTGGAATAAGTTCTTGTATGATTATGGTTTTGTGTGTGAACCTGAACCATTTAAGAAACTTATAAATCAAGGTATGATACAAGGACGTTCAAACTTTGTATATCGTATAAAGGATACCAATACATTCGTTTCTTATAATTTGAAAAAGGATTATGATATAACACCTATTCATGTAGATGTTAATATAGTGAGCAATGATGTACTTGACATTGAAAAATTCAAGGCATGGCGTCCTGAATTTAATAATGCGGAGTTTATATTGGAAGATGGAAAATATGTATGCGGATATGCAGTCGAAAAGATGTCAAAATCTATGTTCAATGTAGTAAATCCCGATGATATTGTAGAAGTATACGGAGCCGATACATTGCGTTTATATGAAATGTTCTTAGGTCCAATAGAGCAAAGCAAGCCTTGGGACACAAATGGAATAGATGGTGTAAATCGTTTCTTGAAAAGATTGTGGGGACTTTTCTTCAAAGGTGAAGAAATGGTTGTAAAAGAAGAAAAAGCATCGCAGGAGGCTTTAAAATCGCTTCACAAACTTATAAAGAAAGTAACATTCGATATAGAGCACTTTTCTTATAATACTTCGGTAAGCGCATTTATGATATGTGTAAACGAATTGAATGCGATGAAGTGTGTGAGCAAGGAAATATATGATGATTTGGTTGTACTTCTGGCACCGTTTGCTCCGCATATTGCCGAAGAATTATGGCATAGTCTTGGTCATGAAACCAGTGTGTGCGATGCTAAATGGCCTGTATGCAATGAAGAATATTTGGTGGAAGCAAGTGTTAATTACGCTATTTCTTTCAATGGTAAAGCACGTTTCAACATGGCTGTACCAAATGGAACTTCTAAGGAAGAAGTAGAGAAAATGGCTCTTGCTCATGAATCATCGGCTAAATGGATGGAAGGTAAAACTCCTAAAAAGGTGATTGTTGTTCCAAATAAGATAGTGAATATAGTTAAATAATAAACCTTTAATATAAAATACCTTATCTTATTTTAGGTGAGGTATTTTATTTTTTTAGTAATGAAAGAACTTGTTTTTGCTACAAATAATGCACATAAGTTGCGTGAATTGCGTGAGTTAGCCGGAAATAAATTCAGAATATTGAGTTTAAAAGATATTGGATGTGAAGAAGATATACCCGAAACAGCCGAAACTTTGAAAGGTAATTCATTTATAAAAGCCAATTATATAAAGGAAAATTACGGATATGATTGTTTTGCCGATGATACCGGTCTTGAAATAGAGGCTCTTAATGGAGAGCCGGGAGTATATTCGGCACGTTATGCAGGAGATGAATGTAACAGTGAACGAAACATTGATAAAGTGCTTGAAAAATTATCGGGTAAGGAAAATCGTTTGGCGAGATTTGTTACAGTTATAACTTTGATTTACGATGGAAATACTTATATTTTTGAGGGTGAAGTAAAAGGGGAAATTATGACAGAGCGTCAAGGAAACGGTGGTTTCGGATATGATTCTATATTTAAGCCTGTAGAATCATATTGTTCTTTTGCTGAAATGAAACCCGAAGAAAAGAATGCAATAAGTCATCGCGGACGTGCTGTTGCCAAGCTATTTGATTTTTTAAAAAATCAAATTTAAACAGTTTCTTATAATGAGTTAATATTCAATAATATATGTGATTAGGAAATTGGAATATTTCCAATTCAAAAACAGGTGCCATAAGTGCTATGTGTTCAAAAATCTCGCTTTGTACCGATTCGTGAGATACCCAGTCGGTAAAGGTGGTATAGCAATATATTCTTATTGGAATACCTTGTGCGGTAGGAGCAAGTTCATTTACTAAAAGGAAAGCATCTTGTGCTATAAAAGGATGATGTTGCAAATATAAAGTAAGATAAGCACGAAATATACCTAAATTAGTATCTATAGTGCCGTTCACAATTCCTTGTGTATTGCGTGTATTCTCTATTATACCTGCTTTTGATTGTGCTTGTTTTTTATTTATATAATCCCTCAAAAGCGGTATATTTTTAAGAGATTCAAGCAATGCATCCGATGGAGAATGAATAGAGGTTGAAGAAATATTGTATGAACGATTAATTTGACGATGTCCGCTTTCATACATAGTGCGCCAGTTTTGAAAAGATGCGCTTACGAGCGTATAAGGCGGTAACATGGCAAGTGTATTATCCCAATTGCGAACTTTTACTACCGTGAGCGATACATCTGCTACTATACCATTGGCAGGTGTTCCCGGTACTATAATCCAGTCACCTACTCTAAGCATATCATTTTGAGATAGCTGTATTCCTGCTACAAGTCCAAGTATACTATCCTTGAATACAAGCATAACGACGGCAGCAAATGCTCCCAATCCTGTAAAAAGAGCTAAAGGAGATTTGTTTACTATAACAGATACCATTATAATAATGCCTATAAGCCATACTGCGCCTTTTGCTATCTGTGGAAGTCCTTTTAGCGGATGATTCTGTGTGTTACCTATCTCATCATATCTTCTCCATAGAAACCCGAGAAAATCGTTAATTGCCGATACAATCGTTATTATGAGATATATTGCCGCTATTTTAATTATAGCTGAAAGTACAATGCTTTCTGAATTGAATGCAAACTGAATGAGAGATAGAAATATAAGTGGCGGGATAATTTTACTTACTTTAAGCAAAGTTTTTTCAGCTTGTACTGCGCTGGAAAGAGATACACGCTTGAACCATCGCATTTTGTTGGTTATTAGTACGGCTATTTTACTTATGCTCCATCCTATACCATAAGCTATACCTATAACAATTAATATGTAGATAAATTCATCGATTGTTTCATTGTGTTGAATTCCGCATTTTTTTAATACGGAATCTATAAATTCTATTATCACGTGAGCTATTCTGTAAGGCGGTAGGTTTGTCATATATTTGAGATTGAAAGTGTTATTTATAACAATAGGTTTATAGTTTTTGTTGATAATGTTCTGCAAACGAAAAAAATTAGTTACTTTTGAAGTATTGATTTTTTACCTTGGTGAAATTTTATGAAGAAATTAAAAGATCTACTGCTGATTATAGGTATTATAATAAGTGTGTCGTTTTCATTGAGAGCCGATGGTGACGATGGTTTATGGAAAATTCATACTGTATTTAATGATGACATTATGCGTGTGGTAGACACGGGTGATAAGGTGTATTGCCTTACTGATAATTATTTGAATGCATATAATAAGGAGACCGGAAAATTTGAACCATTGACAAGGCTTGACCGCCTTTCCGACTATTATGTAAGTAATATTTATTATAACAAGTCTAAAGATTACCTTGTGGTTGTGTATATAAACAGCAATATTGACATACTTTTAGCAGATGGAACCACAGTTAATATTCCTAACTTGAAAAACCTTACTACAGTGGCAGACAAAACCATAAATGATGTTACTTTTGGCGAAGATGGTATATATGTGGCATCTGGAATAGGGTATATGGTGATAGATGACAGTGATTTTGATGTAATGAAAGCAGCTTATTGGGGAACAAAAGTAAAGTCTATAGCTCAAGTAGGCGATAAGTTTGTACTTACTGACGATAGTAATGTTTATATTACGGATAAAAAGAATTCAATCAAGTTGTTAGGTGAAATGACACCAAGTTCTCTTGGAATATCAGGAACTATAATGCCGGTGAATGATAATAGTTTTTTCTTGAATAGTAATTTACTTTATCTTGTTACTATATCCGATGATGGAACATTATCTAAGACGGCTTTATCTTCATCTAAGGTGGTGGATGTGCAACCTGTTGCAGAAGGTTTTATAGCATTGGGAGGAACATCGGTTAAGGTTACCAATAAATATTATGCTTTTGATAAGAATGGCAATAAGATTGTTGATATTTCATTGCCTTCTGCTCTTTCAAAAACATTGCTTACATCTATGGAAAAAGACGGAGCTTTGTGGAAATTGGGATCAAACGGTCTTCAAAAGGTATCTCTTGATGCTGCTTCATCATCAGTGGCATTTTTAAGTGAAGAGATTACACCTGAATGTGTGACGGCTAAAAGGATAGGTACAATAGCTTATAACAAAGGCAATAAGCGTATATATGTAACTAATGGAGGACCTCAATGCATATATTTTGACGGAACTTATTCAGTGAATGCGCTTATTAGTTCTTATGACGGCTCTTCTTGGAGGAACGAGGTTCCTTCCGATTTGAACGGATATAGGTTTCAAGACCCTTATAAGCCGGCTTTTGATAATCAATATCCGAATGATTTTTATATAGGAACTTGGTTTGAAGGGGTTTATAAAATAAAAGATAATAAGATAGATGCAAAGTATGATTGGAATAACAGTCCTATGGCTCATGCTATTAATAATTGGTATTGTCAAGTGTCTTATGTTCAATTTGATGAAGCCGGAAATCTGTGGACGGTTCAATCATCTTCTGCTGCAAGGGATAAAGAGATTGCAGTATTGCCCAAAGAGCATTTGAGTAAGGGTTCGGCTGTAACTGTAGATGACTGGATTGTACCTGACATAAAGACCAATATGCCGCGTTCTTATCATTTTTATTTGACATCAACCGGTTATAAATTCTTATTTGATGGTAACGATCTCGGACCTATAACGGTTTTTACAAATGATGATAAATTCCAAATCACAGAGTCAAAGCAATTTAAAAGTTTTTATGACCAGGAAGGAAAAAAAATGTACTGGAATCTTATATTGGATTTTGAAGAGGACGTGAACGGTATTGTTTGGGCGGCTTATCCTTGGGGTATTATAGGTATTAATCCGGAGGATGTTTTCAAGCCTGATTTTAGAGTGATAAGACCCAAGAGCGGGGAAAATCCGAGTAAATATGTTTTGGATAACGTTTTCTGTACATGTATTTCGGTGGATGAATATAATCGTAAATGGGTTGGTACGCTTGATGATGGAGTTTATTTGCTTGATGCCGATTGTTCCAAGGTACTGAAACATTTCAATACGTCAAACAGTTGCATGCCAAATGACAAAATACGCACTATATGCTGGAATCCTTCAACGCAGTCGGTCTTTATGGGATTTTATGGCGGACTTTTGGAATATAAACCTGAAAATACTGATGTATATAGCAACATTAATATAACTCCCAGTCGTGTTACCCCCGACTTTAAAGGGAGCGTGATGTTCAGCGGTGTTCCGGTAAATTCCACATTGTTTGTAAAGAACTCTGAAGGTGAAGTAGTTAGAACTATTCAAGCTGCAAGTTCCAAGGAATGGTGGGATTGTTTGGACTATAACGGTATTCCAGTTAAAACGGGTGTTTATTATCTGTCGGTAAGGTTGAACAATCAAGAGCAGATTCACGAAAAAGCAGCCCGGCTTTATATAATTGAATAAAACAGAAAAATAGGCAAAATGGAAAAAAAAGAGAAAAACATAGCATGGATAAATACAGGTAGAGCCGTGTGCATGCTATGCGTATATCTTTCGCATTGCAACTTTTATTATTTAAAGATAATATCTCCGGTTTATTTTGTATATATGCCTTTTTACTTGTCTTTTTTCTTCTTTATTTCAGGTTTTCTGTTTTATAAGAATTTGGACGTATTTCCTTTTAGGAAAAAACTCGCAGGGATAGTCAATAAATTGCTGTGGCCTGTAATATTGTTTCCGAGCTTGATATGGATTCCCAAAATGATGGCACATGGAAATAACGTGAGATTGACGGCTTATTTTGCGGATGTATTTGGCGGGACTGCAGCATGGTTTGTCTCAACAATAATAGTGGCACAATTGATTTCACTTGTTTTGATATATTTGTTCAGGAAAAAATTATTTATGATGCTTATATTAAGTGCTGCAAGTATGTCGTTGGCGTTTTTTTTGAAGACAATAGACCAAACTCCTTTTCCTTGGTATTATAAATCAGGAATGATAGCGGTGTTTTTTATGGTGCTTGGAGGCATTGCCGGAACATATTATGAGAAACTTAAAAGAATAATAACAATTCCGGGTTTATTATTGAGTGGTATATTGTATTTCGGGCTTATGCTTTATAATTATTACAATTTAGGTTATTTTCAAGCTATAATGAGTGTGGATTATGATAATATTCCGTTAGGTCTGTTGAATAATATTATTGGAATATTATTTATGTTGCAGTTATGTCATTATATCCCGGAAATAAAGTGGTTACAGTATATAGGAAAGAACAGCATAATTTTCTATTTCTTCGCAGGAGGGATTCCTTTGACAATAGGTTATTTGGCAAAAAACTTTCTTCCATGTCATGGTTATTTGACTACAGCTGTTGTTACTGTGTTGTGCATAGTATTGGTGTTTCCTATTGCATATATAATAAACAGATATTTTTCTTGGACGCTTGATTTTTCTAAAGTTACAAGCGTTTTTAAACGACAAAATAAGCAATGAATTTTGTCGTTATATAAGAAATAAATTTTCAAATAAATAAGATAAAGGTATGGCGAAAAGAATAATATATTTTCTTCTTATGGCGACATTAGGATTTCAATTGAAAGCCGGAGTCGGAGATTGGCAGATTCATGGGGTTTTCGGGAATAAGGTCGTTAAAATAATAGATGCCGAAACAAAGGTATATTCTCTTGTCAACGGGTGGCTGTACTGTTACGATAAAGAAGCACAAGAAACAGAAAGCCTTTCTGAATCAGGGGACTTAAACGGAGTGGATATAGCCTCAATATACTATGATTATGAAAGTAAGAGGTTGTTTATCGTGTATTCTGACAGCAACATAGATATATTGGATAGAGCTGGCAATGTGATAAATATTCCTGATATTTATAATGCGAGCATCAATTCTTCAAAATCAATAAATGATGTGGCTTTCTCAGAATATGGGACTTATATAGCTACCGATTTCGGTTATGTGCTTTTGAATGATGCTAAAAACGAAGTTAAGGAGTCTCGTATTTATAATACGGCAGTACAGTCTATATGCGCTGTAGGGGAAAAACTTATTATGTCAGCCAATAACCAATTGTACCTTGAAGAGATAGGAAAACACTATGGCAGCCTAAATGAAACTATAAGCACATCTTTTAAACAGAGTGGAAAATTATATCGGATTAGTGATACCAAATTTTTATTGGATACAGGATGGTTGTATTTATTTGAAGTTGTGGGAGAGGATGTGGCTTGGCGTAACACCATGTCTCAAATAGGTGTTAAATCAATACAGCCTGTGAAAACCGGATTTCAATATATGGATAATGATGGTAATCTTAACCGTTTGGATGAAAACGGTGTTAATACGTCGATAATTAAATTACCTGAATCGATGCATGGTTCATTCCTCAGTTCTTTTGAATCAGATGGCTCTTTGTGGGAGCTTAATGAAAAGGGATTCAGGCATGTAGCTGTTTCTGATACAGGTGTGGAAACAGTAATGATGGATTTTGTGCGTCCCAACGCATCCACTGTGGATATTCCTTATAATCTCGTTTATAATACGGTACAGGAAAAACTGTATGTTATGAATTGCGGTGCAAACCGTTATTTTTCCGATTATTTACGTAGAGGAGCTATAAGCACTTACGACGGAATTTCTTGGGAAGATGTTATACCCGAATCTGTATCTACCAAGAATGAATATGGACAGAATAACGGACATATAAATGCTCCATATAGTTTGGTTTTTGATCCGGAAGATGCCGATACTTATTATGTAGGAACATGGTTTGAAGGTGTGTATAAGATTACCGGCGGAAAAGTTGTGGCAAAATATGACTGGACTAACAGCCCTATAGAGAAAATAGAAGTGGCTGCCACCTTCCACACATGCACAGCTCCTTGTATACAATTTGACAAGAACCTTAATCTGTGGGTATCTCAATCAGGTAATAAGAATATACAGTTTTCAGTTCTTCCGAGGGCGAAACAGGCTTTGGAAAACATAAGCAGAGAGGATTGGCTTACTCCTAATGTTGCCGGTGTAACCGAGAATTATACCGGGCATTTTCTTATAACGTCAAGGGATGTCAAATTACACAATAACGGAAGATTATGGGAGCCTTTAGTGATTTTCTATGATGATGGAAATCCTGCGTCAAGCAATATAAAGTCTAAAGTTTTCTCGTCTCTTACCGACCAAGACGGTAAAGATTTCTCATGGAATTATATCAATTGCTTTGCCGAGGATAAAAACGGCAGGGTGTGGATGGGAACTAACGTAGGGGTTGTGGAATTGATTCCGCATAATGCTTTTTCTACAGATAATTTTACCATAAATCATATAAAAGTGCCACGCAATGATGGAACCAATCTTGCCGATTATTTATTGGATAATACCGATGTAACGTGCATTGAAGTAGACGGTTCTAATCGTAAATGGATTGGGACATCATCATCGGGTGTTCTGCTTGTGAGCGAAGACGGAAGTGAAATAATAGAACAATTCACAGCAGAAAACAGTCCGATGCTTAGTAACAAGGTATTGTCGGTGAAATGTAATCCATTAAACAATAAAGTGTATATAGGAACAGATAAAGGTCTTATGGAATATACAAGTGACAGTGAACCTGCAGCCGAGAGTTATAGTGATATATATGCTTATCCTAATCCCGTTCGTCCTGAATTTACAGGAAATATCACGATACGTGGGCTTATGGAAAACTCTCTTGTTAAAATAGCTGATTCGGAGGGAAATGTCGTAAAATCCATACGTTCAACAGGCGGTATGACCACTTGGGACGGATGTAATTCGCAAGGAGAACCGGTGAAAAGCGGTGTGTATTTCGTTTTTGCTTCTCAGAATGAAAATGAGACATCTTCCGGAGCTGTTACCAAAATACTTATAATCCGATAAAAAAACGCCCTTTTCTCTGTTTGCTGAAAAAACGGTTGTATATTTGCAAAGAATTGCTTTTTATGCGGGTAAAAACCTGTGGCGGCAGTATTATGTTATGAATTATAAATGTTGATTGGACTTGATATGGAGAATAAAGATAAGGTGGAGAATGTAAAACAGACCGGGAACTTGAAAGAACGCTTGTCTCGGGTAAAGAAGACACGATGGATTCGTTTCGGTGTGGTTTCGGTCATATTTTTAGCGTGGGTAATCTGGCTTGGCTCATGGTGGGTGATTTTGTTCTTCCCTCTTATTGCCGATATATATTTGACACAATACATACCGTGGACTTGGTGGAAACACATTAAGAACAAGACATTGAAGAGTGTTATGAGTTGGGTGGATGCCATTGTATATGCTCTTATATTGGTGTATTTCATTTTCTTGTATGTGGGGCAGAACTATCAGATACCGTCTTCATCTTTGGAAAAATCTCTGCTTGTAGGGGATTATTTGTGGGTGAACAAGATGGTGTATGGTCCTCGAGTACCTAATACGCCGTTACATTTCCCTTTGGCACAGAATACACTTCCTGTTCTTGGTTGTAAATCGTATATAGAGACACCCCAGTGGGATTATCATCGCCTGAAAGGATTCCGTAAGGTGGAGCGTAACGATATTGTGGTGTTCAATTTTCCTGCAGGTGATACTGTGGCATTAAAAGTACAGAATCCGGATTATTATACACTATGCGCTACTGTTCCGGGCGGACGCGAGTCCATTTGGGGAAATAAGGAGCGTTTTGGCGATGTTGTTTATCGACCGGTAGACAGACGCGAAAATTATGTAAAACGCTGCATTGGTCTTCCGGGAGAGACACTTAAAATAGTGAATGATGTAGTCTATATAGACGGTAATCCTATAGAAGAACCGAAGAATACACAGTATAATTATTTTATACAGACCGACGGACGTTTTATCACCGATGATGTGTGGAATGAATTAGGCGTGAGTGTGGACGACAGAAATAGGGTTGTTGTAGATAGTAACGAGTCGGTTGCGGGAGCTGCAAGTCTTGGATTGAAGATTAATATTGACGGCTCGGTAAATCCTATATATCAATCGCCGCTTACAAAAGAAATGAAATCGCGTCTTGAAAACATGAAATGGATTACGGCGATTGTTAAAGTGCCTGATACGGAGTATATAACAATGTATCCTATCACTCATGAATACGGATGGACACGTGCCAATTATGGAGAAGTGTGGATTCCCGCTAAGGGGCAGAGTATAAAACTTACTCTTGAGAATCTGCCGGTCTATGAGCGTTGTATCAAGAATTATGAAGGTAATGACTTGCAGGTAAAAAACGGCAGTATATTTATAAACGGCAAGGAAACCGATGAATATACTTTCAAGATGGATTACTATTGGATGATGGGGGATAACAGGGATAATTCAGCCGATTCTCGTTATTGGGGGTTTGTCCCCGAAGACCATATTGTTGGCTCTCCGGTATTCGTTATCATATCTTTTGACAAGGATAAATCATTGTTTAATGGCGGGATACGTTGGAACAGGATATTCGCTGATGCCAATCCTGAAAAATAAACTTTGAATATATGATTTTTGAGGAGGGATTATTCTCTTCGGCTTATGCCGGAAGTGTGCGTTATTATGCTGCCATGCTGGCATGCCGTAAAGTGATGGTTCATGCCGGTGAAAGCAGGCATAAGGCGTCTTGGAGTGCGCATCACTGTCGTATTGTTGGTGCGAATGGAGAGCAAACGCTCACTTTACCTCTTGTAAAGCCTTTAGACAACGCTCTCACCGCTTTAAATGAAATTATAATATCGGAACATGGTGATTGGCGCAGAACTCATTGGGGGGCTTTATTCTCGGCTTATGGACGATCACCATTCTTTGAATATATAGCCGATGACTTACTTGCCATTTATGAAGACCATTCATTGAATAATCTTTGGGATTTCAATATGGCGATACATCGTCTTGTTGTGGATTTTATGGATTTGCCTATCGATACTGAATCGGTTAATGAAATCAGGGCGGATAGCAGCGATATAAAAGATTTCCGTGGGCGGATAGGCAGAAATATTCCCGATAGTTTATCTTTTATTAAGAATGTCTCTTATTGGCAGGTGTGGCAGGAGCGACATGGATTCAAGCAAGACCTGAGTATATTTGATTTGCTTATGACTCACGGGAGAGAATCGGTTTTTATTCTTCGTCGGATGCTGGAGGTTTAGTTTTATCATAAAAGAAAATTTAATTTGTAAATTAAATATTTTGGACTATGCGTAATAATATATTTAAGGCGTTTTTACTTTGTTTGTTCGGTTTTGTCCTTATGGGTTGCAGCAGTGAGAGTTTCAAGTTGGAGGGAAATTTTCCTGATGCAGGAGAACAGACGTTCCGTGCTGTGTATGTGAATGAGGCAGGGGTACAAACGATTAAGGCTCTTGTTGAGGAGGGGCGTTTCACAATGGAAGGTGTTGCTCCTAATTATACGGTGCTCTACCTATATGGCAAGAATGATAAATTTATTGCTAAAGTTGCGGTTAAAAACGGTGATAATATTAAAATGCGTGGAACAATAAAGCATTCTAATCTTATTGAGGTGAAAGGCAGTGATGTGAATGAGAATTGGAGTGATTTCAGGCGTGAGAATCATTTGCTTTATGAGGAAGGTAAGGAATATTTGCTTGACAAGAAAATAGAAGAATACATAGAGCATGACGGTAGCAGAATGGCAGGGCTGTTGCTGTTGTTGTGTGATTATAGTCATCTTGATGATACAAAGAAAGTGCATGAATTACTTAATAAAATAGATGAAAAAGCGCGTCCGGCAAGTGTTTTGAAGGCTTATACGGAAATGAATGCCATGATGGTGGCTAAGAATGAGCCGAGAAAGAGATTCAATTCTATGATGTTTTATAATGAAAATGATTCATTGGAAGCTTTTGTCCCGGTTCGCAGCTATATAAGTATCTTGTACTTTTGGGGAATAGATGATGTGAGAAAAGATATTGTGACTGAATTGGATAGTTTGTATGCTAAATATGATAATAAGAAACAATTACAGATTGTGGATGTAGTGCTTGACAGTGATACCCTTAAATGGAAGCGTGCTTTACGCAGGGAGAATACGGAATGGACGCATTTATGGGCTGTAGGAGGTATTATGAATAAGGCTGTAGTGGATTTGCAAATTAAATCCACACCTGAGTTTTTTGTTCTTGATTCCATAGGTCAGCCTATATATCGCGGTGATTCCATTGAGGCCGTATCCAAACTTATAAATTCTAAGTTAAAGAATAGGATAGATACCAAGAAAAATAAGTCTAAAAGCAAAAAGAAATAGGGGATAAATTTATGTTGACAAAGACTTACGGTGCTGCTGTATGTGGTGTAGATGCCATAGTGGTGACTATGGAGGTGGCTTTGGAGGGCGGTTATGGTTTCTGTATCGTGGGATTGCCTGATACAGCCGTTAAAGAAAGTTACGAGCGCGTTCGTTCTGCCATAAAAGTGTATGGCGTAGAATTTCCGCGTAAGGATGTGGTTGTCAACATGTCTCCTGCCGATGTCAAGAAGGAGGGGGCAGCATACGATTTACCTATTGCAGTGGCTGTGCTTGCAGCAGATGGCAAACTTGCAGTCGAGCGTCTGCAACAGTATATGATAATGGGAGAATTGTCACTTGACGGAACGATATTACCTATACGAGGTATTTTACCTATGGCTATAAAGGCGCGTGCAGAGGGTTTCAAGGGATTTATCGTACCGCGTGCCAACGCAAAAGAGGCGGCTGTTGTCAATAATCTTGAAGTTCTTGGTGTTGATAATATTTTCGAGGTGGTGAATTTCTTTAACGGAATGGGAACGATAGAACCTACTGTTGTAAATACCCGTGAGGAGTTCTTCAACAGTATTAACAGTTATGAGTTCGATTTTTCTGAAGTTAAAGGACAGGATAATGTGAAACGAGCTTTTGAGGTGGCTTGTGCAGGAGGGCATAATATTATGCTTATTGGCAGTCCGGGTTCGGGAAAGTCTATGATGGCGAGACGTCTTCCGTCTATTTTGCCGCCACTCACCCTGCGAGAGGCTTTGGAAACTACTACGATTCATTCGGTTGCGGGCAAACTCAAGCGAGGTTCAACGCTTATGACGCAACGTCCGTTCCGTTCGCCACACCATACCGTTTCGCCTGTTGCATTGGTAGGTGGAGGGACAAATCCTATGCCCGGAGAGATAAGCCTTGCTCATAACGGAATACTTTTCTTGGATGAGTTGCCCGAATTTAACCGTTCGGTATTGGAAGTGATGCGCCAGCCGCTTGAAGACAGGATAATTTCAATTTCTCGCGCAAAATATTCGGTTGAATACCCTGCATCGTTTATGATGGTGGCATCGATGAATCCATGTCCCTGCGGATACTACGGTCATCCTACAAAGGAGTGTATTTGTCAACCGGGTACACGACAGCGTTATATGAACAGAATTTCAGGACCTTTATTGGATCGTATCGATATACAGGTAGAGGTGTCTCCCGTGGAGTTTGACGACATTTCTTCCACGATTCCGAGTGAGAGCAGTGCCGACATAAGGAAGCGTGTTATAAAGGCACGTGAGATACAGACAGAACGTTTTAAGAGTGTGAAAGGAGTGCATTGTAACGCTCAAATGACTTCATCTCTCTTACATGAGTACGCACAGCCTGATGAGAAAGGATTAGAACGATTGCGCGATGCCATGACGCGTCTGAATATGAGCGCGCGGGCATACGACCGCATTTTAAAAGTTGCGCGTACCATTGCTGACCTTGCCGGCAGTGACAGTGTAAAGTCACAACACATAGGTGAGGCTATCAATTACCGCAACCTCGATAGGGAAGACCGCATTTAAGACCTCTTTTCGGTGTTTGAGTTGTGTCTGCAAATCAGGTAGAGGATTTCCGTGACATGTAGTAGTTGCGTTCGTTAAGCGGAAGTTTTTCGATGGAATAACGTAATGCAGTGCGGGGCATGTGGGCTGCGTGGCGGTCGAGAAATCTTTTTAGAACAGTTGTGTCTTTCTTTCCTATTTCACGTAACATCCAACCGGTGGCTTTATGAATTAAATCGTGCTTATGTGTAAGATATTTTTCTGAAAGTGAAAGTGTGGTGTCAAAACTACCGTTACGGATAAACGTAAGTGTGGTTACGATTGCAATACGTTGTTCCCATAAGTTGGTACTTTCACTCAATTTGAATAGGATTTCATGAGAGCGGTTAAGCAAATATTCACCGAGAATATACGGACAACTTAGGTCCACCAAATCCCAATTGTTAACATGTGATGTATTAGCCAAATAGAAATCAACGAGAACTTTTCTTTTTTCTTCTTCTTTGCATTTCTTGTATTGTAGTACTAATGTCGCAAGAGCAGAAAAACGGAATTCATGAATAGGGGAGTATAAAAGTTCTTTAATGTCATCGAGTGGTGCATCACAATATTTTTTAGCTACCTCACGATTTTGTGGAACGGTAATACCAATGAATATATCACCTTCTCCATATTGACCTTTTCCGGTTTTGAAAAAGCCTGAGAGAATTTTTGCTTTTTCTTGGTTTGCCAACATTTCCAATTCTTTTTTCCAATTTTCTGCTTTCATCTTGTTTTCCTTTTTTTCAGAGTAAAAATAGCGAAAATCCTTAAAATTCTTCGGGTAAACTTCTTGATATTAATTGAATTTTTAAATCTCGGCGACTTAAAATTTGTCTAATTGGCATGGTTTCAGAAAGTTAAACCTCTTTTTGTGTTTGTGTGAAAAATACTCGGAAAAATCGATTTGTTCCAAGAAAAGAATCATCTGTAAATTTTTGTTAATTTTTGGTGGTCGTATATCTTTTCTATCTTATCTTTGTATGTTATATTAGGTAAATTATGTCTGTAATAAATTTTACTACACAAAAAGTAGAAAAGCCGATTTTCGATGAAACGAAAATTTGCGCTTGGATAGAAAAGGTTGCTTCCTCATTCGGAAAGAGAGTAGGGGCTTTGACATACATATTCTGTAATGATGAGCGTATTCTTGAGGTGAACCGTGAATTCCTAAGGCATGATTATTATACCGATATAATAACTTTTGATTATTCTAATAGACGGAGAATAAGCGGTGACATGTTTATTTCACTTGATACAGTGAGGAGCAATGCGAAATTGTTCTGTCGAGAATATGAGGAGGAATTGATGCGTGTGATTATACACGGGGTTCTTCACCTATGTGGTGTAAACGACAAAGGCGAAGGGGAACGTGAAATAATGGAACGCCATGAAAATGAATCGCTTGCGTTGCTGTTTTAATTTTGTTTTAGGGTTATGAAATTTGATTATGATGTAATAGTGATAGGTGCCGGTCATGCCGGTTGTGAAGCTGCATGTGCTGCGGCTCATTTAGGTTCTTCTACATTACTTATCACATTGGATATGAATAAGATAGCACAGATGAGCTGTAATCCCGCTGTTGGTGGGATTGCTAAGGGTCAGATTGTGCGCGAAATAGATGCCTTAGGTGGAGAGATGGGTATCGTAACAGATCGATCGGCTATTCAGTTCAGAATGCTTAATCGCTCAAAAGGACCTGCTATGTGGAGTCCACGTGCGCAAAGCGACAGAATGAAGTTTATGGCTGAGTGGCGAAACATAATAGAGAATACACCGAATCTTTATTTATGGCAGGATGATGCAATTGGCTTTATTGTTGAGAATGAGACTGTTGTAGGAGTAAAAACAGCGTTTGGAGTAGAGTTTGCTGCTAAGGCTGTTGTTCTAACTGCCGGTACTTTTCTTAACGGACTTATGCATGTAGGGCGTGTCCAAATCAGAGGCGGAAGAATTTCGGAACCTGCGTCGCATGGCATAACCGAACAACTTAAAGAGTTAGGTTTTAGGACTGAGCGTATGAAGACCGGAACACCGGTACGAATCGATGCTCGATCTATAAAGTTTGAATTAGCCGAAAAACAAGAGGGAGATGACGATTTTCACAAATTTTCTTATCTCCCTGATGTAAAGAGGGAGTTGAAACAACGACCGTGCTGGATTGTGAATACAAATTCCGATGTACATGAAATTTTGAGAGCGGGATTACCGGATTCACCTCTTTATAATGGGCAGATAAAAAGTATAGGTCCTCGTTATTGCCCGAGCATTGAGACGAAGATTGTTACATTTGCCGATAAGGATTCTCATCAGTTGTTTTTAGAGCCGGAGGGTGAAACAACCAACGAATACTATGTGAACGGCTTTTCTTCATCGCTTCCCTTGGATGTACAGTTTAATGCATTGCAAAAGATTCCGGCTTTATCCGATGTTCAGATTTATCGCCCGGGTTATGCTATAGAATATGATTTCTTTGACCCTACACAATTAAAGCATACGCTTGAAACCAAGTTGGTGAAAAATTTGTTTTTTGCGGGTCAGGTTAATGGAACGACGGGATATGAAGAAGCTGCCGGTCAAGGACTTATAGCCGGTATAAATGCGCACCTGAATATTGTAGGTGGAGAGCCGTTTATATTGAGTAGAGATGAGGCGTATATTGGTGTGTTGATTGATGATTTGGTTACAAAGGGTGTGGATGAGCCATACAGAATGTTTACCTCGCGCGCTGAATACAGAATATTACTTCGTCAAGATGATGCGGATATGCGTCTTACCGAAAAATCCTATAAATTAGGATTGGCAACGGAAGAGCGTTATAGGTTGATGCTTGAAAAACGAGAACAAAGGGATCGCTTGGTAGATTTCTGTAAAGAATTTTCAGTTAAGCCCTCACTGATTAATGAGGATTTGATTCGGTTGGGAACATCTCCTTTGAAAGAAGGGTGTAAATTACATGCGTTGATACTTCGACCACAATTAGATATAAATATGCTTGCAGATGTTATACAACCTCTGAAGAGCTTTTTGTCGACATTGGATAAACAGCGTCGAGATGAAATTATTGAAGCTGCCGAAATCCTGATAAAGTATCAGGGTTATATTGACAGGGAAAAGATGATTGCAGAAAAAGTGATGCGTTTGGAGCATGTAAAACTGAAAGGAAAATTGAAGTATAGTGAGATAAAAGCTATATCGACAGAGGCGCGTCAAAAATTGGAAAAAATTGATCCGGAAACTGTAGCGCAAGCTGCCAGAATACCCGGAATATCGCCAAGTGATATTAATATATTGCTCCTATTATTAGGAAGATAAATTAAAATTGTTTCACGTGGAACATTAATTAAAACGATATATAATATGGATAAGAACAAAATGGAAAGAGTGAAAAGTTTGATTCGTGATATTCCTGATTTTCCACAAAAGGGAATTTTGTTTAGGGATCTTACAACAGCTCTGAAAGACAGTCAGTCGTTGCATGAGATAGGAGAAACCTTAAAGGATATGTATAAGAATCTTGGAGTAACCAAGGTGGTGGGTATCGAGGCTCGAGGGTTTATAGGCGCATCTATTCTTGCTTATGAATTGAATGCCGGTTTTGTTCCTTTGCGTAAACCGGGTAAACTGCCTGCTATTACTATTAATAAAACTTATGCAAAGGAGTATGGTACGGATACAATAGAAATTCATCGCGATGCTATTGATGAAAATGATATCGTGGTGCTTCATGATGATCTTCTTGCAACCGGTGGTACAATGGCTGCTGCTTATGAACTTGTAAAAAGTATGAACCCCAAGAAAGTTTATATTAATTTTATTGTAGAATTTTCGATTTTAAATGGCAGACGTGCTTTCCCCGCCGATGCCGAAATTACATCTTTGATTAAATATTGATAGAGTAGCCGTGGATGCTCGTGAAAACCTGATGATGAAAGTGGGGCTGTTGCCCGATTCTCCCGGTGTATATATGTATTTTGACAGCGAGGGGAAAATTATTTATGTGGGTAAGGCAAAGCGGTTAAAACGTAGGGTCAGTTCTTATTTTAACAGGGTGCATAGCGTTGCTCGCACCAATGTTTTAGTAAGAAATATATGTGATTTAAAGTATATTGTAGTTGATTCGGAAGAAGATGCTCTTCATCTTGAGAATAGCTTGATAAAGGAGTATAAGCCGCGTTACAATGTGCTCTTGAAAGATGATAAGTCATACCCGTGGATATGTGTTACCAACGAACTGTATCCGCGGGTCTTTCTCACGCGTGAAACTCCATCGAAAGGTGCCAAGTATTATGGCCCTTATTCTAATGTAGGAGTAGCTCGAACTGTTATAGAATTGATACGGGAACTCTATCCTATAAGGACGTGCAGGCATGTCATAACTCAAGAAACCATAGACCGACATAAAATCGGGTTGTGTCTACAATATCACATAAAGAACTGTATGGGGTGTTGTACTGGTAATATTACACCAGATGAATATAGAAAATTTATCGATGAAATCAGGCAGATTCTAAATGGTAATACACAACAATTATGTGATTTTCTTGTCGATGAAATGGGACTACTTGCCGGAGAATTAAAATTTGAGGAAGCGCAGATAGTAAAAGAAAAATACGATTTGGTCGAGAAATATCGGGCAAAATCAGTTATAGTGAGTACTCACATCACGGATGTTGATGTTTTTGCCGTGCATCGTGATGACAATAATGCGTATATAAACTACCTGCATTTGCACAACGGTTCGATTGTGCAATGTCTCACATTGGAATATAGTGTAAAAATGGAGGAAAGCGATGAAGAACTGTTGTCAATGGCAATAGCTGAAATCATTGCTAAATTCGGTCGAAAACCGAAAGAGATAATAGTTCCTGCCGTGCCTGAAACGGAGATGAGTGGTGTGCTGTTTACAGTCCCCAGAATAGGGGATAAAAAGAAACTTATGGAAATCGCCTTGAAGAATGCCAAACAATATATGATCGATAAATTGGCACGTTCGGAAAAACTTAATCCGCAGCAGCGCACAATGCGGGTATTGGCTACCATGCAACGTGATTTCAGACTTGAGGTTCTCCCGAGACATATAGAATGTTTTGATAATTCCAATATGCAGGGGACTAATCCTGTGGCTTCATGCGTTGTCTTTAAGGATGCTGTACCTTCTAAAAAAGATTATCGTCATTTCAATATAAAGACTGTGGTGGGACCTGATGATTTTGCTTCTATGAAAGAGGTGCTCACGCGCAGATACACTCGGCTGATGACAGAAGGGGAGGAATTGCCGCAATTAGTAATTGTGGATGGAGGTAAAGGTCAGTTGAGTGCTGCGGTTGAGGCATTTACCGAAATGGGAATAAGAGGAAAGGTTGCTCTTGTGGGTATTGCCAAACGTTTGGAGGAAATATATTTTCCCGGTGATAGTGTACCCTTATATATAGATAAAAACAGTGAATCATTGCGAGTCGTTCAGCGCTTGCGCGATGAGGCTCACCGTTTTGGTATCACTCATCACCGGAATCGACGTAGTAAGGGGCAGACTGTATCAGTTCTTGATGGGATAAAAGGTGTAGGTGAGATTACCCGTAACACCTTGATAAAGCATTTTAAAAGTCTGAAGAGATTGAAAGAAGCAGATGAAAAAGAAATATCATCTGTTGTGGGTAAAGCGAAGGCTAAAATAATATTAGAAGGTTTAAAGAATTTATAATAAATATGAGAATTGTTGTGCAAAGGGTGCTAAACGCTTCTGTATCAATAGATTGCGAAGTGTATAGTGCTATAAATCAGGGTCTTATGATTCTTGTGGGCGTTGCGGAAGGTGACACGGAACAAGATATGGAGTGGCTCGCAGCTAAGGCTGCCAATATGCGTATTTTTGATGATGAAAACGGTGTAATGAATCGTAGTGTTATTGATGTTGGCGGTGAAGTACTTGCAGTTAGCCAATTTACATTATCGGCGAGTACGAAAAAAGGCAACAGACCTTCATACATACATGCTGCCGGTCATGATGTGGCGATTCCTTTATATGATAAATTCTGCGAGCGTATGCAACAGCTTATTGGCAAGGATGTGAAAAAAGGCGTGTTCGGTGCAGATATGCAGGTTGCGCTTGTTAATGATGGACCTGTAACAATTATTGTGGATTCAAAATTAAAAGAGTAACTTTGAGAGTTGAGAATTGAAATTTACGACCCGAAGCAGGGTATCATTAAAAATAACGTAAGGAAAATGACTTTAGAAGAGGCTCAAAGACGTGTAGACGATTGGATTCATACCTATGGGGTGCGCTATTTCAGTGAGTTAACCAATATGGCTATCCTTACTGAAGAGGTTGGAGAAGTAGCTCGTATCATCTCCAGAAAATATGGTGACCAGTCTTTTAAACCGAGTGATGAGAATAAGGAACTTGCCGATGAACTTGCTGATGTGTTATGGGTCGTAATGTGCCTTGCCAATCAAACCGGGGTGAATCTTACTGACGCATTGGAGGCTAATTTTGGGAAAAAGACATGCCGTGACAAGGATCGGCATTTAAATAATGAAAAATTAACAGAAAATCAACAAACAGTATAATTATGGAAGGATGTAATTGTAATCATGTTCATGAACATGAACACGAACAAAATCACAACAAGTATCAGAATGCGATAAAGCAGAGCAGCGTGTGCGTGGACGACGCCAAGGTAGCTGCTGCTGTTACGGATATAATCTCAAAACATGCTGAGGAAAACTGCAATACCGATGTATATAAGTTTTTGCTTAATGCGATAGATCTTACAACCTTAAGCTCGGAAGATTCTGAGAGCTCGGTGGCAGGATTTGTGCAGAAGGTAAACGATTTTGAGACAAATTATCCTATGTATAAGAATGTGGCTGCTATTTGTGTCTATTCTCGATTTGCCGAGGTGGTAAGGGCTGCTTTGGAGGTTTCAGAAGTGAATATTGCGGTTTGTTCTGCTAATTTCCCGTCATCACAGGCAAGACTTGAGGTTAAGACCGTAGAAACAGCCTTAGCCGTTCAGGACGGGGCGAATGAAGTGGATATTGTCTTTAATCTTGGATTGTACCGTGACGGAGCTTATGAGGAACTGTGTGACGAGATTTCCGAAATAAAAGAGGCTGCAAAAGACGCCCATTTGAAGGTGATTCTTGAGACGGGAGCTTTGAAAACAGCCGAACATATTCGTAATGCGTCGATATTGTCGATGTATTCGGGTGCTGACTTTATAAAAACTTCTACAGGAAAGATGTACCCGGGTGCTTCGTTGGAGGCTGCATACGTGATGTGCAAATGCATCAAGGAGTATTATGAAAAACATGGTGTAATGAAAGGTTTCAAAGCTTCGGGTGGAATACGAACCACCGAGGATGCGGTGAAATATTATACCATTGTCAAGGAAGTGTTGGGAGAGAAATGGCTTACTAACGAATATTTCCGTATAGGTGCGTCAAGCCTTGCCAATAATTTGTTTGCCGACATTGCCGGCAGTGATTTAAAGCCGTTCTGACGAAGAAAGTGACTAAAAGAAAAGGAGTTGTGTCAAAAGTTATTTTTGGCTCAGCTCCTTTTCTTTTGTAAGAAGTTATTTTACTATTACTTTTATCGGATGTTGTACATTGTCGGCTGTTATTATATATATACCTGAAGGCAGATAAGTAAGGGTGTCGTTTTGTATCGTCGTCAAGTGTTTTATCATTATGCCTTGAGTATTGTATATACGAACGTTTGTCAAGTCTTCGTTACAGATGAATCTCACGCTGCCCTCGGTTGGTACCACCGCCATGATTCTTCCTGCTTGAACACCTTCTATTCCGCTGTTTTCGGCAATGGTTATGACGTTTGATTTCTCCGATTCATACCCCAATCGGCAACTTTGTACGTAATAGGTTTCGCTTGTACCTTCTTGTCGTGTGAAATCATAGAAGGTTTCATCGGTGTCTACGTGTTCGGTGGAAATCAAGGAGCCGTTCTTGTAGATACTGCGTGTCACTATATAGTAGTCTATCTGTTCTTCTACGGCTTGCCATACCGCCCTATAGCCTTCCGGAGTAATGTTTTCGGCAGGTAATGCAAGTGGAGCTGTGAGGTCGGGTGCATCAAGGCATACACCGGTCAGGTAAATTCCGGTTATACTTCCGCTAAGTCCTCCGTCATAGAAATAAATGCATGTGGAGTGCGTGCCTGTTGCTGTGGGTTTGTAGGTTATCGTCAACTTATAACCTTCGTTTGAATTCATTGCGCTTGCCGATATCTTCTCGGTTGACAGAGAGAACATATTATAGTGCTTATTGTCGTCGTATAAGGCAAGTGTCACTCCATATCCGCTTACGTTTTTACCTTTGATGTATAACTCCAGATTATTGGATTTGCCCAAGCCTGTTTCTCCGAAGTCGAGTGTACTGCCAAGTTGCGGATATAGAATCTCAGGGTCGCCGGTAACAGTACTGCTGCCACCTCCGGTATATGTTTCTCCCATTTTTGCACCCCATATATATTCGGCGAGTGTCGGGTCGTCGACAAACGGGTTACGGTTTCCTTGGATATTATAAACAGCATCGTTGCGGTTACGCTCTTTATCGCTCACGGGGTCGTTGTTATGCCATTCCATCAGTAATTCCCGTGAATATTGGTTTAATGTCATGTAATTTGAGTTGTTGAACATATAGGTGTATTTCCATGTGTAATCTTGGTAGCATGTTGCCATGTAGAAATACACTCTGGCGAAATCACCTTTGTATTCATCATCCGGTTCAAATACGTAATTGTTCCCGCTTCCATTACTTGACGGATAACCCACTTTTGATACGCCGTTGTTGAATTTTACCGTTAGTGAGGTGTTTACTTCTCCTAATGGATAATTGCTTTTTGCTGAATTGGCATCACCATCGCTGGGAAACAGGTGCATTATGTCAGTACCGGCTTCATAAGCTTCCACATTGCTTGGTGAGTTCCACCAGCTTTTGGGCACAGAATGCTCTCGGTTCAACCCTCTTGTCCCACCATAGTACCAATATTGTCGGCTATTCATATTGTCGGAATACATGTCCCATACCAAGAGTTTGTTGTCTACCCTGTCGGGATATGCATCGGTTTGAGGGAAATAGTTCCATAGACTGGAATACGTCAACTTTGTGTGTGGTCGAATCAAGTCGTGAATTGCATTTTTCAGATTTTCGCCGGATTTACCGTTGAGTGTGGAGTAATATCCATCGGGAGCGGCAGCGTTCAATTGCAGCAAGCCTAATCCGATTATTATAAGTGAAATAAACTTCTGTTTCATATCTTTAAATTCAATAATTGGGAAAAACGATTTTAAAGATACTATAACTTTTTTGATTATGGGAAAGGAATCATAAAAAAACGACAATTATGCCTATGAAATGTGTGTTTCCTTTCTTATTGTGCTAAGTATACTGTGTATGGTAGGAATTATATGTTTTCTTTTTGCTCCTGATAATTGCGTTATTTCTTCCATTGAGTAGCCTTTAACGTAAAGTATGAATACACGGCGTGCGGGTGGATTGGTTTTGCGGCATGTGTCATGCAGATTTTCGATTTTTACGATAGTGTGAGACTTCCCGAGGGTTATGATTTTGATAAATCGGCTGATAGTGTTCTTTACGCTGTTTTTTGCCGCTATAAGAGCATGCTTGATGTTTTCTGTGAGGTTTAAACCTTCAGTGGAGGGTGTGTTAAGTAGGCTGTAAGCCTCTTGATACGCTTCTTTTTGGCTAATTGTAGTTTTCATAATATTCTATTTTCTTGTAATGTCACATGTTTGTAACTTTGATGTCACAAATGTATAACAAAAAAATTAATAAAAAATAGAAAACAGACAAAAAAATTTATCTTTAACATTAAATAACACAGCCTGTTAATTTCTTAATGATGTGTTGTAGAGCTGTTTCTGAATAGTTTTGTTTATAGGAGATGATTAGTTCTTGTTGTAGTTGCTATGTTACAATATGATTTCAAAAAGAAAGAGATATACTTTCTTTATTGACTGTAAGGGTTGTATTGGCTCCTATAATCAAAGGATAATTTCGATCGACATGCCCGACCGGAAAATCAAATGCAATCGGATAGGTATATGATGCTGTCATGTCCTTTATCATGCCGTACATTGTTTCTCCTGCGGAATCAGGTTCATCATATTGTGTGAACTGTCCCACTATAAGTCCTTTCAGTCGTTGCAGAACGCCGGAGAACCGCAAGTTGTATAGAATACGTTCTACTTTGTAGATAGGTTCGGCTATGTCCTCTATGAAGAGTATTCTGTCTTCTTTAAGCATATCATAGTCTGTTCCCGAAAGTCCTCCGAGTACAGCGAGGTTACCACCTGCAAGCATCCCCTGCGCTGTTCCCAAACGGTTAAATTCATGTCCGGGCAATTTATACGTGGGAGGTTCTCCTTGCAAGATGTCCCTTAAATACATGTTGCACCTGTCTTCAATACCATGAAAATACATGTGTTTTGCCATGGAAGCATGAATACTTGACACTCCTGCACGGTTAAATAAAGCATGTAATACTGATATATCACTGAAACCTATTATCCACTTGGCACAGGAACGAATCATTTCAAGCGGTAAATGTTCCACAAGATGTACCGAGCCATATCCGCCTCGACCGCAAAGAATGGCTTTTATTTCCGGTTCAAGCATCGCTTCTTTAAGGTCGCTCAATCGCTCATAGGCAGTTCCGCTGTAATAGCCGTTCCGTCCCTTACAATGCTTACCCGGAACCGGAATATATCCCCACTCCGAAAGCATACGACAAGCTGCATCCACATAGTCGGGATTCACTGCACTTGCCGGTGATACTATCGCCACCTTATCCCCTTTTTTCAGGAATGGAGGTACTATCATATCGCTCTTTTGCTTTAATTATATTGGTTAGGCGTTTATTTGGACTTTAATACCGGCGGTTTCTATTCGTTTGCCTATAGCAGTCAATTCCTCTTTTGTTATTTTTTCAAGGTTTTCCTCGGGTGTTTTGCGGTCAATAGAGTAAATCATTACCTCTTTCGGAGATATTTCTTTATAGGCTTTGATAAGGGCTTCTATCTCGGTATCGGTGGTGTTGTCTATCTTCTTTCCGTTGTGTTCTCCGCGCAAGAACATCGTCTGTACTATGCACTTGTCACCAAACTTCTTCAAGTCGGCTATTACACCTTCGGGCAAAACACCGTTTGACGTCGGTTGATTTATAGCCCGCATTGTGGGAGCTATGGCGGAGTCTAATTTAAGAATGTTGTTATCCACTTTTTTCAATGCCTCTACCACCGTGGCTTTATTAAGCATGGTGCTGTTGCTCAATACGCTGACTTTTACACTTGGGAAATAGCGGTCACGAAGTAGCAGTACGTCATGAACTATATCCTTGAATTGCGGGTGAAGAGTGGGTTCGCCGTTACCGGAGAATGTGATGACATCAAGCTGTTCGCCTGTCTCTGCCATTGTTTTGAGTTTACGGTTAAGACTTTTCTTTACGGCTTCCCGTGAAGGTATGCCGCTCTTGCCTGCACCTTGGGCGTTGTATCCGGCTTCGCAATAGATACAATCAAACGAACATATCTTTCCGTCGTTAGGCATAAGATTGATTCCCAACGATACGCCTAAACGGCGACTGTGTATCGGTCCGAAAACCGTTTCATGAAAAAGAACTGTCTGCATATTATTTCTCAATCGTATAACTCGTTATGCTTATTCAGCAAAGTATAAATCATAAATCATCAAAAAGTACTTTAGGGGACTTCCCAAAATCATTAAACAAAGATAAACAGAAAAAGGAATGGCAGCCTGTTCGGTTACATTTTTTAACACAGCCTGCACGCTCCATCTGTGTATCCCTATATGGTATCATTGGGTGTAAGTTGTCCCCTGCTTTTGCATGGTTTATATAACTTCGGTGATGAGTCGCAGGTATTTATCGACTATTATCGGTGGGGCAAAACGCTTTTCCGCCGTTTCGTGAAGGAAAGCTCTGTCAATCCCTGAATTTACAGCCCATTCGATTCCATTTGCGAAGTCTTCGCAAGATTTATATTTTGCAATATACCCTGTTTGTAAATGGTTTACAATATCGCCTTGTCCTCCGTTGCCGAAAGTTACCGGAATACATCCTGCCGCCATTCCTTCTATGAGTGTACCTCCAAAAGATTCATATAGTGATGAAGACAGAATGACATCGGTGTGTGACAGAACTTCTTTTACCCGTTTCTCATCGATGCGTCCTAAATAGGTGAACGGTAGGTCTATTTCAAGCAGCAATGAGGCGTCTCTAATGCCTCCGAACAATAAAAGGTGTAAATTTTCGGCTATCTCAGGTTTGTGCGCTTTCAGCCATTTTAATGCTCCGAGCAGGATGGGAAAACCTTTCACCGGGTCGTCAAGACGTGCTGCGCCCATTGTAATGATTTTGCGGTTATCCGGTATTTCCATATCGATATTTCTGCGCCTGTTGAATGAAAACTCTTCTACGGCAATAGTGTTGGGTATTACCGTAACGTTTTTGTCGCCTAACAAGCTGCTTTCCCGGCATTTCCGTGCAAGCCAGTTACTCACCGCCACGAAGTGAAGGTTTTTTGAAGAAAATATTGCTTTTTTCTTCAACCATGACTTATGTGACAGGTCTTTTTCGTTATTCGAACGCAAGTAGATGCATTCTCCGCACGCATCCTTATACCGTTCGCATTCGTAAGCGTGGTGACATATTCCGGTACACTCCCACATGTCGTGCATATTCCATATTACGGGTTTTCCGCTATCGCACAGTTTCTTCACGCAATTGAGCGACACAGCTCCCTGATTTATCCAGTTGAGTATGATTACATCGGCGTTCTTCACAATGGGATGCTTGGAAATATCCCGTCCGAAGTCGGCAGTGTCCACTTTGAATAGATTTTTGCGAGAGAACCCGTTTTGCAGGAATATCTGCAGCCTTTCGGCTAAGAATGCATATCGGTCGCATATAGGGGAAGCATAACGCAGGACATCGTCGCTGTCGCTTAGTTTTTCGGTGACGAGCATTTTTGCGTCTATGTCCTGAGAGCGCAAGGCTTTAAGCAGGCGGTAGGAAAACACTGCCGCTCCGCCGTTCAAGTCGCTTCTGTTGATAATCGCTATCCTCATTTTTATGCGATGAATATTTGCCGGCAAAAATAGTGAATTTTATCGAGATAAGAACAGATTCTTAATATCTTACTCCGATTACTTCGCTTTTTACTATTTTAATGGGGCTTACGCCCGAACGTACTTCGATATATGATTCAAATTTTTTCATTTCATTGGCTGGCATGAATCCGTTCACTTCCACAATGGCGAGATTCACCGTATCGGTCTTTTGTTCGTTGATGGAACAGAATACATTTTTACTGAGGGCTATATCCTTCACTTTGGGGAATAATACCTTTATTTCCGGTGCGAGTTGCCGTGACAGGTTCTCAAATTCCGTTTCCATTGTGATGCAGCGGATAAGAGAGTCTATTTGTTCGGCCTGAATCGCTATTTTCTTTTGGTTGTCGGCATAGATTTCATTAAACATGGAAGCAGTGATTTCCCGGGAACTCAACGGATTGGCTGTTCCTATTGCCACACCCTGCTGTATCGTCAGCTCTGTGCCTCTAAGCCATCGGTTACCATCTATTTTCTTCATCATGGCTATATGCAGAGAATCGGTATTGAGACGTTCGCCAATCAATGTCACATGAATGAATTTCTTTCCGTTTTTCACTCCGGCATCCTTGTTGAGTACTTGTGTATTGGGGAACACAAACTCGGTGTTGATGAAGTTGTTTGCGCTGTTCTCAAAATAGCTGTCGCGTATCATTGAGAAAGTGAGCCAAATGCTTGGCAATAAAGTGACAATAATAATAGTGGTGACATATTTTTTTACTTTGTGTTTTGTCGTTTCATGTACGAAAGTTCGTTGCTTGAAACCTAAGAATTTCACACCCACTGTAGTGGCATAGCCTATAAAAATGGAGTTTATGAGAAATAGGTAGAATGCACCGAAGAAATATTGCAACTGCCAAGTGGCAAGCCCGTATCCGGCAGTGCAGAGTGGCGGCATAAGGGCTGTAGCAATGGCAACGCCGGGTATTACATTACCTTTTTTGCGGCATGCGAGAGCCACGATTCCGGCAAGTCCGCCGAAAAAGCCTATCAGCACATCATATATCGATGGAGACGTGCGTGCCAGCAATTCTGAACGACCCTCGCTCACAGGTGATATAAGAAAATATACCGTGGATGCAAGAACACTGAATGCCGCCGCTATGGCAAGATTGCGGAACGACCGTTTAATCAGGTCGAAATCGTAGATTCCCAATCCGAATCCCATACCGATAATAGGGCCCATAAGCGGAGAAATAAGCATTGCACCTATTATCACTGCCGCCGAATTGGTGTTTAAGCCTAACGATGCAATGAAAATTGCCAAAATCAAGATTATGATGTTGGCACCTTTGAACGACACCCCGTCCATCACAGCTTCTACGGCGGTTTTCTCGTCGTCTAATTCAGCTTTCAAATCGAAATATTCTTTCAAGTATTGCTTTATCTGAATAAAAAAGCCTTTCTTTTCCATAAAATTACGATAATACCGTTCGATTAATTAAACACATTTCTACCGTCGTTGGTTTGGTGTAAATATGGTGTGATAAGTCGTATATAGAAACTATAAACCCTATCTAAATAAATTTAAGCGGTTTATGAATGGCGTTGATTGAAAATTACGTATCTTTGCCGTGAGGGAATACGCAAGAATACAAACTTTTCCTGATAGTTGGGAATTTTCAGGTAATTTAAATTCTCAATATAAACAAATAGGGAATGCAGTACCGGTAAATTTATCTTACGCAATAGGGCGGGCTCTGATTAGGCTTTTTAATGACATTGAAAGCTGTGGCTCTTTTTAGAAAACAGATTCTGAGATTGATTGTAGAAAAATAGTTTTATGGGGGAAAGTTTGCGTATTTGCAAAAGTCTTGCGATTTTTGCAAATGAAAATAATTGTCAATGCGTTTTAGGCAGAATAACGTGTTGAAATAAGGAATCCTTAGACGTGTGTGAACACGTCTTTGCAGTACTTTTATGAAGAAATATTTCGGATTTTGGGCGATATTGGTTATATCGTTTGCTATATTCTTGACTTTATCGGGGTTTGACTCGATAAAGGTGGGAGGTTTTGAATTGAGGTCGTCGGGAATGATTGATCGCCTTACCAAAGCACCCGATACGGCTGTCGTGGTTCATGACAGCCTTGCTTGCATACCCGATACTGTGGTAGAGCAACCTAAAGAGGTGGATGAAACGCCCCAAACCATTCTTTTCATAGGTGATTCCATGCTCGAAGGTCTTTCGCCGCGTTTGGCTGCATACGCCGAGGCAAACGGACATACGTTATATTCCGTTATTTGGTATAGTTCTACATCGGAGGTGTGGGGTGAAACTACCAAACTTAAAGAATATATCGAGGAGTTTAAGCCTACATACGTGTTTATTTCGCTTGGAGCCAATGAACTGTTTGTACGCAATATTGCTGAGCGTCGCGATAAATTTGTTAAAAATATTATTTCTCAGATAGGGAATTTGCCATACGTATGGATAGGTCCGCCTAACTGGAAACCGGATACCGGCATTAACGACTTGATAGCCAAGAATGCGAGGAACGGCTCATTCTTTTTGTCGAATGGAATGCACTTTGACCGTGCCAAGGACGGTGCGCATCCCACGCGCAAATCGGCGGGGCTGTGGATGGACAGCGTAGCACGCTGGATGCCTGAGCATGCTGCACATCCCATAAAAATGGATAAACCTGAGGCGGCTAAGGCTCGCCCGAAACGAGTGATAATTCTGCAACCTAAAAAATAATCTTTCTCAGGACATGGATTTTTCACTCATTTGGCATAACATCGCAGAACTGCTCACCTACCAAAAAGATGCCCCAATGATTTTTTCATCGGGCATTTTCTGGGCTTTATTCATCGTGTTTCTGCCTGTTTATGCCATGCTGAAGGAGCGACGTTGGCAAATGCTTGTGTTTGTGGTTGCTTTCAGCTTGTATTTCTATTATAAATCAAGCGGAGTCTTTTTCCTGTTACTCGTTGGTACGTCATTGCTTGACTGGACTTTGTCTAAAGTCCTTGTAAGACAGAAAACCGAGCTGAAACGAAAACTTTGTGTTGCGGTGTCTGTTGCAGCATCGTTGAGCGTGCTTTGCTACTTTAAGTATGCCAATTTCTTCATGTGGAACTGGAGCATGATGGTAAACGGTAATTTTCAGCCGCTTGACATCATTCTGCCGGTGGGAATATCGTTCTATACATTTCAGTCTATAAGTTATATAGTGGATGTATATAAAGGGCGTGTGAAACCTACCGATACATGGCTTGAATATGCGTTTTTCTTGTCGTTTTTTCCTGCACTTGTAGCCGGTCCCATAGTAAGAGCCGACTATTTTCTCCCACAAATAAAAGATAATACCAAGGCCACGCAGGAAGAACTTTATTACGGATTTTGGCTGATAATCCTCGGAGTTATAAAGAAATCTCTTATAGCCGATTATATATCGCAATACAACGACCTGATTTTTGCCAATCCCACCGGTTATACCGGATTGGAGAGCCTGATGGGAGTAATAGGTTACACTATGCAGATATATTGTGACTTTTCGGGTTATTCCGACATGGCAATAGGTATTGCGCTGATAATGGGATTCAAGTTGAGTGCAAACTTTGACTTCCCCTATAAATCGCTTAATCTGACAGAGTTCTGGAGACGTTGGCACATCTCATTGTCGTCGTGGTTGCGCGATTATGTGTATATTCCATTGGGTGGTAATCGTAAAGGCACGTTCCGCACCTATGTGAACAATTTTCTTACTATGCTTATAGGCGGGCTTTGGCATGGCGCAGCGTGGAAATTTGTCTTTTGGGGAGCTATGCATGGTGCAGGATTAGCGGTGCATAAGGCATCAAAGCCTTGGCTGTCGAGAATTCCCGATAAATGGTGGGTTCGGTCGGTGTGTTGGGCGATAACTATTATATACGTATCGTTGCTGTGGGTGTTTTTCCGTGCTGATTCATGGATGGACTCATGGCTTATCATTAAGAATATTTTCTCCAATTTCCATATTGACTATCTTCCCGTGTTTGTAGAGGTTCGCTATGTGTGGTGCATACTTATGTCGGTAATAATTATCGCTCATGCTCTGCCCAAGCGATGGTGGGTGGTGGCAGGTGAGCGTTTTGTGCGTTCTCCGTGGATTGTCAAGTTGGCAGTATTCCTGATTGTGGTGCAGTTGGTGGTTCAATTCATGAGTGAAGATGTGTCGCCGTTCATTTATTTCCAGTTCTAAGTAAATAAAAAAATAAGGTACTATAACGATAATATACGGTTATGAATAAACATAAGTACGATAAAGTGTATGTGGCACTCACGGTCATCATTATAGTGGCTGTTGCTGTGCTGATTTGGTATAATAACTAATTTTAAGTAATTTTGACCCCGTGAAGCGGAATGGCACTCAATGCGAAAGTTGATATGTCATCGGAGCAAATAAGAAAAATTATATGGCAGTTATAATAAAAGAGATTCCGGCTAAGAAGAGCAAACTTGAAAAGTTTGTTGACTTCGGTATTAATCTGTACAAGGGTAATGAGTATTATGTACCATCGCTTGTCCTTGACGAGTTGAACACACTTGTACCAAGTGGAAATCCGGCATTTGAATTCTGTGAATCCAAGTATTTCATGGCTTATGATGATGTTTCGGGAAAACCTGTGGGTAGAATAGCGGGTATCATCAATAAAGTCACCAATGAGAAATATAACGAGCGGCACGTGCGCTTCGGTTTTGTTGATTTCATAGATGACAAGGATGTGAGCAGGGCTTTGATTGAGGCTGTTGAACAATGGGGGCGTGAGAAAGGGATGGATACCATTGTGGGACCGTTGGGATTTACCGATATGGATCCGGAAGGTATGCTTATAGAGGGTTACGACCAATTAAGCACGATGGCTACGATTTATAACTATCCTTACTATCCCGAGCATTTGGAGGCTCTCGGGTTTGAAAAAGAGATAGACTGGATAGAATTCAAGATGCGTGTACCTGAGGCTGTACCTGAAAAAATGGCACGTATAGCCGATATTATAAGGCGGAAGTATAATCTGTCTACGCCGAAATATACCAGCTCAAAGAAGTTGGTGAAAGATTATGGCGAAGCAATTTTCAAACTGATAAACGAGGCTTATGACCCTCTTTACGGTTATTCGCCTCTAACCAATAAGCAGATAAAGCACTATATAAACATGTATTTGCCTATACTCAGGTTGGAGAATGTGTGCCTTATTACCGAGAAAAGTGGAGAGTTGATAGGAGTGGGTATAACATTGCCGTCCATGTCGAAGGCATTGCAGAAATCACGCGGACGCTTGTTCCCGTTTGGTTGGTGGCATTTGTTGAAAGCTTTGCGCGGAAAAAATGATATTGTCGACCTTATGCTTGTAGCCATAAAACCGGAATATCAGAGCAAAGGCGTGAACGCATTACTTTTTGCCGATCTTATTCCGGAATATATTAAAAACGGCTACCGCTTTGCCGAAAGTAATCCGGAATTGGAAATAAATCAAAAGGTTCAGTCTCAATGGCAGTATTTCGATACGGAGCAGCATAAGCGTCGCCGTGCTTATAAGAAATCCTTATGATGAATTTTTTTTGTCAGGAGTGCGATTTTTTCATTTATTTGCATTATCTTTGCACCCGATAAACAAAGTAGGCGGGGTGTAGCACAGTTGGCAGCGCGCTACGTTCGGGACGTAGAGGTCGGAAGTTCGAGTCTTCTCACCCCGACAAAACAGAGGAGTTGTGTCAAAAGTTATTTTTGGCTCAGCTCCTTTAGATTATGGCTCACCGCCTTTTTTTGTATCAGATGAATATGGCAGATAATTTTTTGGAAA
>X67_European_Roe__coassemble_27_pt1 | contig 32514 bp, 33 predicted proteins | sample X67_European_Roe__metabat2_low_PE_011 | metagenome-assembled genome bin X67_European_Roe
TCTTTTTGGTTACAAAATTAGTTATCAGCGAGTTGTACATTGTTATGCAGAATGTAGCAGAGAGTAGAAATGAACTCCAACAACCTATAAACTTACCTCTCTATCGGGTAATGATTTGAAAACCGTCCGCTCTCATTACCTTTCATTTCCTTGCACTTTTGCTTCGGAGAGACTTTCATCATAAGTCCTCATAAGTCATTGAACACCAGTGTTGCCATCATTATTTCCCCTCATTCGTTAGATTTTTCCAGAGATAATTGCTATCATTGTGGAATATAAGTCCCATTATGCGCCACATGTCATTGATTTTATTAGGATAAAAAAATTCCATCGACCATCGCTCCGGCTTAGGAGGGAACGTGCCAAGCATAAGCACCTTGGCGTTGTCCGGTATATACGGTTCAAAAGGATGTGTCTCTATAAAGGTTTCACTCATATATTATTTTATTTCTTGTTTTATGCAAAATTAATCACAAAATTCGTACATTTGCAATAAATTGAAAAAACATAAGATATGAAATATATTCACTCAATAGCCTTTTTATTTATTGCATTGATTGTTACAAGTTGTGCATCATGGAAATCTGTACCGTATATGGTAGATGCAGAAACGATTCCGCAAGAAACATTGCAACAAGTGGCTAAAAACGCTGAGCCTATCATCATGCCGGGTGATTTGCTTGAAATTTTGGTTTCGGCATCAAATCCCGAAGTGGTAAAACCATTCAACCGCATGGGGCTTATGTATGAGATGGCAGGTACATTAAGTTCTTATGGCGAAGCGGCTTCCAATAGTTCTACTTTTTATTTGGTAGATAATGACGGAAATATTGAATTTCCTGTGTTGGGTACATTGAAAATAGGCGGAATGACTAAAAGTGAAGCTCAAAAATTCATTTTAAGCGAAATCACGCCTAAATATCTCACGGAAAAACCCGGAATCGATATAAGATTCAAGAATTTCAAGGTATCGGTTTTAGGCGAAGTGGCAAAACCGGGTGTTTATACCTCCACCAATGAACGATTCACCATACTGGAGGCTCTCGCTATGGCTGGAGACCTTACTATCATGGGAAAACGTGAAGATGTGATGCTTATACGTACCGGTGTCGACGGTACACGCGAAATACACCGACTGAATTTGAACGATAAGGATTTGGTTCTTTCTCCGTATTTTAATCTTCAACAAAACGACCAGATATATGTAACACCCAATGCATCCAAGGCACGTTCTTCTTGGACAATACCGCCGGCATTATCATTAACGCTTAGTTCTATAGGTACTTTAGTTTCTATCGCTACATTGATTGTTACAATCTCTAAAAACTAAGAAGTTGTTTTAATTTTATTTCGAGATCATTTAAGGAATATTTTGGAATGAATTTTTCGTCAAATTGCGCAGGTAATGGCGTGCCATTTCCAAGCGGTTTGATGAAAAAGACAACCAAAAGAGCCTTAAAGAATCCGAAACATGACACAAGTAAAACTATAATGACATTTTTAAGAAAATTCAAAACAACTTCTAAGATTCATTAGGAGATATCAAACTCTATACGAATATAAAATGAGCGGAACACTTTATTGTGAACCGCTCATTTTTTGATTAAGAAACACAGATTAATCCTCTATTTTTCTCCATGTAATTTCTTCGTATCCCTCATAATCTTCATCTTTTACTTCACAAGAAGTAATCATCTTACTATCGGTCAAGGACAATACTTTATATGTAAAAACACCTTCTTCTGTTTTAATTTTTAGCTTGTTTCCGTCCAATTTGAATGAACCTGCATCTGTATAGATTTCGTCCAATTCACCATCATAATATTGGTACATATCAATTGAACCATCTTTCTTAAATTTCAATACCGAATACTCCGAGTATAAATCATCTTCGTCTTCCTCCCATTCATCTTTATCCCCTTCATAAATTTCATATCCTTCTACATGAACAGGCTGCCATTTTCCTATAATAGCGGAATTGTCAAATTTTTCATCGTCATCAGAACAAGAAGTAAACCCGAATGTCACAAGTGAAAGCAATCCGCATAATACGATAAAGTAATTAATTTTTTTCATTTTTTTGTTTCGTTAGTTTAATATTGATTATAAATAACACAAATCCTTTATTATATACATTAGGGAAAAATAATTTCTAATGTTATGAATCTATATATAGAACAAATTTATCCATACTAAAAATATAGTTTTTTTAAAACCGATAAAGACGAGTTTTTCCGATGAAAATATATTTTGTACGCCTATTAAATGCCCTATCGAGTGCAAATTTAGCGATTTATCAGCAATAATGCAATTTAAAAACAAGAAAACAATCCCTAATGTATATAATTTGAGAAATTCAAAGTAATACAACACGGCATAAAATCAAACCCAATCATTGATAAAAATACAAATAAAAATGGGAGTATATCCTTTTTCGATACACCCCCATTTCTAATGGTTTTATTTGAAATTGTCAAATTACTCTTCTGTCGCAAATGTATAGTCTGAAATAGATTCAGCGTTGAACTTATTGATAAATTCAGCGTGGCGGGCAACTTCAGCTTCTCCGAAACGCACATAGTTGTTTGCCGACTTAGCGAACTCACCATTACGGGTAGCGTCTTCAAGAAGAAGGTATCCCATTACTACGTGACCTGCCATTTCTACAAGACGGCGAGCCATAAAATCGGTAAATGCTGTATCCTTAACTTCACCCACTTTCGCAAGAGCCGCTTCATAAACTGCAGTCATTGCTTGAAGTTTAGATTGAAGAGGTTTCAGGTTTTCAGCGTATTCGGCAGCGTCAAGTTCTTGAATAAACTTGCTATAAGTTCCGGTTGTGACGTGGCGGATAGCAGCAACGACCTGAAGCTGAGTTGTTCCTTCATAAATAGATGTGATGCGGGCATCACGGTAAATGCGCTCACAAGCATAGTCTTTCATGAAACCGGAACCGCCATGTATCTGTATACAATCGTATGCATTTTGATTACAGAACTCACTGCCCATACCCTTAACCATAGGAGTGCATGCGTCAGCAAGCTTACTGTAGTATTTCATTTCAGCACGTTCTTCCGGAGTAAGAGTACGCTCCTTAGCAATGTCTTCATAAATCTTGTACATATCCACGAAACGCGCAGTTGCATATAAAAGAGAACGTGACGCATCAAGTTTTGCTTTCATTGTGGAAAGGATTTCTGCCACTGCCGGGAATTCAATGATTGCCTTCCCGAACTGACGGCGATCCTTAGCGTATGAAAGAGCCTCTCGGTAAGCAATTTCGCTAACGCCTACCGATTGAGCAGCAATACCAAGACGTGCGCCGTTCATAAGTGCCATTACATACTTGATAAGTCCAAGACGACGCGAACCGCATAGCTCTGCCTTAGCGTTTTTGTACACAAGCTCGCACGTAGGAGAGCCCTTGATACCCATCTTATTCTCGATGCGACGAACAGTAACACCTCCATTACGCTTATCGTAGATGAACATAGACAAACCGCGTCCGTCCTTAGTACCTTCTTCTGAACGAGCCAACACCAAATGAATGTCGCTGTCACCATTAGTGATGAAACGCTTAACACCGTTCAACAGCCATGTGCCGTCTTCTTGCGGAGTGGCTTTAAGCATTACCGATTGAAGGTCGGAACCTGCATCAGGCTCAGTCAAGTCCATCGACATTGTTTCACCGGCACACACGCGAGTGATATAACGTTGTTTTTGGTCTTCATCGGCAAATTCATATATGGTTTCGGCACAGTCCTGAAGTCCCCAAAGGTTCTCAAATCCGGTATCGGCACGGCTCACGATGTCGGCAGCCATAATGTACGGAGTGATAGGGAAATTAAGACCGCCGAAACGGCGCGGCATAGCCATACCCATCAAGCCCGCCTTACGGCATGCATCGATGTTTTGCTGTGTGCCATCGGCATAGATGACTCTGCCGTTTTCAACATGTGGACCTTGGTGGTCTACGCTTTCAGCATTTTCAGCTATGGTTGTACCGCAAAGTTCGCCCACTATTTCAAGGACTTTGTCGTATGAGTCCATAGCATCCTCAAAATCGAAAGGAGCATAGTCAAACTTTTCGGCATCGGTATAGTTGCGCTCTTTAAGCTCAACGATTTTGCGCATCAACGGGTGATTAAGGTGATGCTTCAAATCGGGATTATCTGTATAAAAATTTGCCATGATTACTTAGAGTTCTTTTTGTAATACTTAATAAGTTTTGGAACGATGTCTTCCATGTTTCCGGTGATTACATAGTCGGAAATGGCGTTGATAGGAGCATTGGCATCATTATTGATGGAAATGATGATAGAACTGTCCTGCATACCTGCCACATGCTGTATCTGTCCTGAGATACCGCATGCGATGTAAAGTTTAGGACGAACTGTAACGCCGGTCTGACCGATTTGACGTGCATGTTCTGTAAAACCTGCATCCACAGCTGCACGAGATGCCCCTACTTCACCGCCAAGCACATTGGCAAGTTCATGAAGCATGTCGAAATTCTCCTTGCTTCCCACACCGTAACCGCCTGCCACGATAATCGGAGCATTTTTTATGTTGATGTCGCACTTCTCGATGTGACGATCGATGATGCTTACGACAAAATCTGTTTCGCTTACGTATTTATTTACATCAAGATTGACAACTACACCCTTGTGGTTGGCATCGAAAATTTCTTTTTTCATCACACCCTCACGCACAGTAGCCATTTGTGGACGACATTCCGGATTAACGATTGTCGCAACAATGTTTCCACCGAATGCAGGGCGAATCTGATAAAGAAGGTTGGTATATTCTTTACCGGTCTTAGGATCGGTATGATCACCTATTTCAAGCGATGTACAATCTGCAGTAAGTCCGCTATGCAAGCAGGAAGACACACGAGGTCCCAAATCTCGACCTATACAAGTAGCACCCATCAAGCACACTTGAGGACGGATTTCTTTAAACAAATTGATAAGAATGGATGAATGCGGTAGCGAAGTATAAGGATAAAGGCGGGTGTCTTCCGCTTTATATACAACATCGGCTCCGTAAGGATACAATTGGTTCTCTATACCGTCCAATTTATCTCCAATCACGATAGCCTCAAGTTTTACTCCAAGTTCAGATGCAAGTTTGCGCCCTTTCGTAAGAAGTTCGAGACTTACGTCGGCTACTTTACCATCTTCAAATTCACAATATACTATTAAATTATTTATATCTGCCATAATTTTTTAATGTGTTTGTTTGATAAATTAACCGATAGTGTGGTTTGCAATCAAATCTTTAATTAATTCTTCGATACCCGAATCATCTGTACCGTCAAGTTGCTTGCTTTCTTTAGCTGTGAACACAACATTTACGATGGTTTTCACTTTTGTAGGAGAACCGTTCAGCCCTATTTGTGCAGGATCTGCCTCAACTTCGGCAGCACTCCATTCTTTCAGGTTCAAGTATTCGCGTCCTTCCAAACGTTTTGCAATGTTTTCGTCAAGTGCCGCTTTCTCGCTTGGAGTAACAGCATATTTATACTTTTGCACAAGGCGTGCGTTACGCGGACGACAAGGTGCAGCCGAGCCATTTACAGTTACTACAAGAGGTAGTGGAGCTTCAACTGTTTCAGAACCGCTTTCGATGCGACGCTTGATAACAGCTTTTCCGTCCTTGACGGTTACTTCTTCTGCATAAGTCACTTGAGGAAGTCCAAGTTTTTCAGCGACTTGAGGACCTACTTGAGCAGTGTCGCCGTCGATTGCCTGACGTCCGCCGATGATAATATCAAAATCTTTGATGTGACGTACTGCGGCAGCAAGTGAATAAGAGGTTGCTAATGTGTCGGCACCACCTAAAGCCCGGTCTGTAAGAACAATACCTGTATCGGCACCACGGTACAAACCTTCACGTATAACCTCTGCCGCACGAGGAAGACCCATTGTGAGCATAGTGATTTTTGACCCGGGATGCTCATCCTTTAATTTCAATGCCTGTTCCAATGCATTCAAATCTTCAGGATTGAAGATTGCAGGAAGAGCTGCACGGTTGATTGTACCGTCAGCCTTCATTGCATCCTTGCCTACATTACGAGTATCCGGCACTTGTTTTGCCAAAACTACGATATTTAAACTCATAATATCTTTATTAGATGTATTAATTAAAAATTACGATTTTATGGAAAAGACAGGGTATATTTTACCCTAACCCACTTTTCCATGCAAAGTTAACTAATTGCGAGCATTTAACAGCAATTTAATTCTAAAAAAACGTTTACGGAGCAATGCTGAAAATCACCCACGGCATTTACTTGCCATTCTTCAGTTCCTGCAGCATATAGCTTTTAGCATTCTTAAATAAATTGGTCGCAAAAACGAAGTCATTAAGTTCCTTATTATCACTAATGAACACATCTTTGCTTGTTCCTCTCCATTCCAAATTACCTTTATTGATGAAAATAATATTCTCACCTATGCCAAGCACCGAATTCATGTCATGCGTGTTGATAATCGTGGTAATACCATATTCATGGGTAATATCACTCAAGAGTTCATCTATCAGAATGGATGTCTCAGGGTCAAGACCCGAATTAGGTTCATCACAGAACAAATATTTGGGGTTCAACGCTATGGCACGTGCAATAGCTACACGCTTCTGCATACCCCCGCTTATTTCCGACGGATATTTCTTGTTAGCTCCGTCAAGATTCACTCTGTGTATACAAAATTCGGCGCGTTCTTTCATTTCGGCGTAACTCATGTCAGAAAACATTTTCAAAGGAAACATCACATTTCCTTCTACCGTTTCAGAGTCAAACAGAGCCGAACCTTGAAAAAGCATACCTATCTCCTTGCGAATCTCTTTCATCTGCCACGGGGACATCTTAGTTATGTCTCTGCCGTCATATAATATTTCACCGCTCTCAGGTTTCAGCAACCCCACAAGATTCTTTACAAGCACGGTTTTACCCGAACCGGACTGACCTATTATAAGATTGGTCTTCCCATCGTAGAATTTTGCGCTTATTCCTTTAAGCACGGTTTTATCTTCAAAGGATTTTATGACGTTTTTAACTTCTATCATGACTTTATTGCAGCATTATATTGGTTAGGATTACATCAAGCAACAATATAAGGATGCTACTTGTAACTACAGCATTGGTACTTGCTTTACCCACTTGCAATGCACCTCCCGTGACGTGATACCCGAAATAGGAAGCTACACTGCTTATCACAAAAGCAAAAAACAACGACTTGATGAGAGCGTACCACACATACCATTCGTTGAAAAGGGTCTGTATACCGTAAAGATATGTCTCAGGCGACACAATGGATGTGAGTATGGTTATCAGATAACCACCGTAAAGACTTGTAGCCATACAGATAACGACAAGCACCGGAATAAATGTCACAAAGGCAACAATCTTAGGCAACACAAGAAAATTGGCAGAATTAATACCCATAATCTCCAGCGCATCTATCTGTTCGGTAACACGCATCGTACCTATTTCCGATGTTATGCTTGAACCTACTTTACCTGCCAAAATAAGACACAGGATAGACGATGAAAATTCCAATAGGATTATTTCACGCGTGGCAAGACCCACCGTGTACATAGGTATTAAAGGAGACATGATATTCAATTTCATCTGAATCGTACACACTGCTCCTATAAAAAGAGAAATCACTATAACCAGTGGGATGGAATCGATAACCAATTTCACTACTTCACTGATATAGCGACGAAAAAACTCACTCCATTTATCAGGTTGTGAGAATACTCTCCATATAAAAAGGCAGTAAGTCCCGAAATTATTCAATGTATTTTGCAATAGCATAATGGTAAATATTTAATTTTGCAAAGATACGACAAATAGACTGAAATGCCTCCGTTTATCGGTCAAATTATCCTGCTGAAATTCCTTAATCATTGTAAAAATACAACTAATCTATTCTATCTCAGAGGAGTCAATCAGATTATTAAGTAATGCGTATGCCACCAATCCGGCAATCGACTTAATGCCGGTCTTGCGTGTAATATTCTTACGATGTGATATTACCGTGTGAACAGATATATTCAAATTATCGGCTATTTCCTTGCTCATCTGCCCCTTTGCTATAAGTACAAGAACATCTTTTTCGCGTTCGGAAAGCTCGGTGGAATCCTGCGACTCGTCTTGTTTCTCCGAGCTGTAAGCCGCTGTGATTGTACGTGATATCTTCCCTGCCGTATCCCGAATATCGATAACGGCATCATACTGTAGCAATACTTCGTTCTCTACATACTGATAAACAAGCGCAAGCACCGGGACTCCGGGTAACAACCCCGATATATGATTACCCGTTTCATGTTTTTGATGATGAAACAGCGTGGGATTTGCTATCACCACATCCGGCTTTAAACATGCTATCGAAACGTCTATATTATCGACACAATCTATCTGCCGTAACACAGTCAAAGTGGTATCGGCATTAATAACATCCGACAGACCTTTATATATTATTTCCGAAGGCTCTATTATTAATACAGAGCGTTTCATATCTCATTCCTCCTTTCCATATATTCAATGAAAGGAATCAAAATACGCTCTTCTATAAGGGCATGTTTTTTCAAGTCCTCAGCAAGTTGCAATATATCAAATGCCATACCTATAGAATTTTCATATTCCACATTACCGGGCAAATACTTAAACACTATTTGTATTAAATCATCTAAAGTATCTTCTATATTGGTATGTGTCTCTTCATATCCACTGAAACCCACATCATGATACTTATTTTCCTGTAAACTTTTCAACATAGGAAACACAGTATCTTCCTCATAGTCAAAATGCTCTTTTACTTCCTTTTTATATTGTAGAAAGAAACTCATCAAAATAGCACCCTGCTTACGGTCGATTTGTTCGGTTATTATTTTTAAATGCTTTTCTATGTGTGGAATACGCTTATCAAAATAATAAGCATGCGATTTCTTTAAATAAGCTATCAACCCATCGGTATCAGTGCCGGAAATATCGCTTAACGTAGGACGATAAGACTCAAATGCATATATATTACATACTACCAGAAAAAGATTGACCGGCACTGCAAATTCCTTACATACACCGCCTATGGTTTTGTCGCCGAATCCCAGCGATATATTGAAACGAGGCAGTAATTGAATCAATGCGGGATGAACAGTAATAGCTTCAGCCAATTTAGTGTTTTCCGAGAAATATTTAAGCATATCAAAGTCTGTTTATGTTTATATTTGCAAAGTTATGCAATAAATTAGTAAGTTCAAAACTCAAAATCTCCCCAATAATAGGGATTACAAGATAAAGAAAACCCTATTATTAGGGGTTTTATTAATACATTTAAGGCATTAACTTTGCATCGTTATCTTTAAGATTAAAAGTAGTAGTTTTAAATATGTTATTGTGACAAATGATTAAACCATAGTAGTTTTAGAATGGCAACGTTGTGTAAACGCTGCCATTTCTTTTTCTGAGTAAAGATTAACAAGAAAACAGAAAAGCGGATACTACCTAATGGCGTACCCGCTTAACTTTTTTCTTAGAAATTCTAAAATCAAAAGACCGCTATTCTTATTTTACAGCTTTCTTACGATTACCGTAACGGCTCATGAACTTATCTACGCGACCTGCTGTGTCAACCAATTTCTGCTTACCAGTAAAGAACGGGTGAGAAGAACTTGTGATTTCAAGTTTTACCAAAGGATAAGTCACACCATCGATTTCAATAGTTTCTTTAGCAGCTACTGTTGAACGAGTGATGAATGTTTCACCGTTTGACATATCTTTGAATACTACTTCACGATAGTTTGATGGATGAATGTCTTTTTTCATTTCTATGTTTCTTTTGTTTATTAATCAATTAATCATCGCGCTGGTAAGGCACGAACTCTGTAATGGCGTGCAAATTTACGAATACTTTTTCAAATACAAAAATATTTTGAGTTTTTTGTCGCAAAGTCTTATTCTTCTCCGTACTCTTCAAGATACAACCTGCATGCCTCTTCAAGTTCGGCATACCATTCAGCTCCGAATCGGCGAATAAGCGGTTCTTTCAAGAAACGATAGACACGTACTCCCTGTTTACGCCCAAGTACTTCGGCGCATTTGCATATCTTCCAGCGATGGAAGTTCACTGCCGTAAATGTAGGGTATTCAGTGAGACGGAGTGGATACAAATGGCATGAAATAGGTTTATAAAAATCTATTTTCCCCTCACGGTAGAGTTTTTCTATGGCACAATAGCACATACCGTTATTTCCATAGCAAGAAAAAACACAGTTTTTGCCATCGACTATTTGGGTAACCAAATCACCTTCTTCGTCTATGTACCCCACGCCTTTCTCCTTAATCACCTCTTGAGCTTTAGGCAATAGTTCATCCCACACATCGGGCAGAATACGTTTCAATGTTTCATATTCCTCCTCTATAAGCGGTGCCCCAGCATCACCCTCTATACAACACTCGCCCAAGCACTTGTCGAGATCGCACAGAAAGAAACGCTCTACAATATCCAAGCTCACCAATGCATTCTGTATCTGCAACATCGTTACTTCCTCTTCCATTACTTTACGGGAACTTCAATAAATTCCCTGAATAATGATGCCATTCACATCGCTATCTGCTATGTAAATGGCATCAAAGATGTTATCATTTAATCAATGAAAATATTTCTTTTATTGTTTTCCTGAAACGGTAACTCCGGCATCAATTTTGCGTACAAGACCTTGAAGTACTGCACCCGGACCGAGTTCTACCACTTCGGTCAATCCGTCGGCAACCATTGCCTGTACACTTTGTGTCCAGCGAACAGGAGCTGTAAGCTGAGCTATAAGATTTGCCTTGATTTCGGCAGGATCGGTGTGAGGTTTAGCGTCAACATTCTGATAAACCGGACATATCGGAGTTGTAAATTCGGCTTTTTCGATAGCTGCGGCAAGTTCATCTTGTGCAGGCTGCATCAGAGGTGAATGGAAAGCACCGCCCACTTTCAGTTTCATAGCACGTTTCGCACCGGCTTCAAGCAACAATGGGCAAACGGCATCTATACCGGTCACAGTTCCCGAAATCACCACCTGACCCGGGCAATTATAATTGGCAGGAGCCACCACATCATCCACTGTAGCACATATTTCTTCTACTTTATCATTAGGCAATGCCAATACTGCTGCCATTGTAGACGGTGTAATTTCACAAGCCTTTTGCATAGCCATAGCACGTGCAGCCACAAGTTTCAATCCTTCTTCAAATGACAATGCGCCGGCTGCTACCAATGCCGAAAATTCACCTAAAGAATGACCGGCTACCATATCGGGCTTGAACTCTTCTCCAAGTGTCTTGGCAAGAATTACTGAATGCAAAAATATAGCAGGTTGAGTAACCTTAGTCTGACGAAGGTCTTCTTCTGTACCTTCAAACATTAAGTCGGTGATACGGAAACCTAAAATCTCATTAGCTTTCTCGAATAGGTCATGAGCCAATTGGTTGTTATCATACAGGTCTTTACCCATACCCACAAATTGCGCTCCCTGACCGGGAAATACAAATGCTTTCATCTTTTAAAAATTGTTTACTTTTCTATTTTCAGGCTGCAAAGGTAGTAAATTTTCCACAGAAATCACCTATACCCATTAGTTTTATGCCTTTTTATTACATCGTTTATGTGTTTTAGGTTTCAAATATTAGTTTTTTGATTTATCTTTGTTTCCCAAAGAAACAACAATACACTATGATAGCGAATATATTAAATTTCATGAACATTGGTACAGGTGAACTCATTATTATAGTTTTCATAATCCTTCTGCTTTTCGGTGGCAAGAAAATACCTGAACTGATGAAAGGCATCGGCAAAGGCGTGCGTAGTTTCAAAAAAGGCATGAACGAAATCGAAGACGAAATAAACAAGCCTGTAGAAGACGAGAAAAAAGACGCCGAAAAGAAATAATATGCCGGTCGTGCTTTCAGCAACCGATTAACGGCAGATCATCTTATACGTTCTGCTCATTATATCGTTCTGTCTAAACTGCAACAATGGAGAAAAACAACCTACAGGAAATGTCGTTTTGGGAGCATGTGGACGAGCTAAGGAGTACCCTGCTTAAAATAGGTGGTGTACTTATAGGTTTCGCCATTGTGTTCTTCATTTTCATGCCCGACATTTTCGACCGCATAATTCTGGCGCCATGCCGCGGAGACTTCGTCCTGTATAGATTATTTGAGAAAATCACAACAGATATACCGGGTCTCCCGCAATTCACAACCGAAGGTTTTCATGTTGACTTGATAAACATTCAGCTCGCTTCACAGTTCTTCATCCACATGACCACATCATTCTGGCTTGCATTGGTTTTTGCATTTCCGGTTGTAATATGGATTCTTTGGAATTTCATCAAGCCCGCATTGTATGAAAATGAAAGGAAAGGCAGTGAAAAAGCGTTTATTTTCGGTATTGTAATGTTCTTTATAGGCGTGGCTGTAGGATATTTCGTTGTATTTCCCGTAACACTGCGATTTCTTGCCGAATATAAAGTGAGTGACATGATTCCAAACCAAATTTCACTCGACTCCTATATGGACAATTTCCTGATGCTTATTTTCATTATGGGATTAGTGTTTGAGTTGCCGCTATTGGCATGGTTGTTGTCAAAAATGGGATTTCTTCACCGCGGATTCTTTGCCAAATACCGCCGCCATGCAGTAGTTGCACTCTTGGCACTTGCTGCATTCATCACTCCTACCGGAGACCCTTTCACACTTGCCATCGTATTCTTTCCGCTGTATCTGCTGTATGAAATGAGTGCATTCTTCGTCACACCTGCCCCCACTGAACCGAAAGAAGATTAAGAAGCTGTTCAAAAAAATAAGTTGCGGTCATTCATTTATGAGCCACAACTTTCTAAACCATTGTTATTCTATAATATGACTATCACAATTCTATAAGCATTTAACGTATAAAATTGGTTTTGATTTGAGGTTCAATGACAGGCAATTCCACTCCTGCAGCACGCCCTGCATCAATACATTTAAGCAACCATGCCATATTATGACCGAGCGTGCGCATAGTCTGCATACCTTCAGCATCCTGCACAACTTCTTCGGGAGTATTACCATGCACCTGATTCCAATACTGCGATGAGACTACAGGCATATTGCGAATGGTAAAATATTTGTTCAATTCGTCAAAGGTAGCAGAAGCTCCTCCGCGACGGCAACTCACAACCGATGCTGCAGGCTTAAATTCCAAAGCCTTCTTACCCGAATAAAACGCCCTATCCATAAAGGAAATCATAGAACCATTCGCACTTGCAAAATGAACCGGTGCGCCAAAGACGAAAGCATCACAATCCTTTGCCTCCTCCACAAACACATTCACGATATCATCGATTGCACATTTTTCCTCTGCACTGCAACTACCACACGATAAGCACCCTGAGATGGGACGAATACCTATCCAAAAGTTCTTTGTCTCAATACCATCGGCGTTCAAAGCCTTAGCCACTTCTTGAAGTGCCGTATACGTACAGCCTTCATGGTGCGGACTACCATTTACAAGCATTACTTTCATATCTTATCCTTTTTTTTATAATTACTGTATCATTACCCTTTTGTCTTCTGCGTATCCACTACATCTTGTATTACAAGTCCTGACAAAGTGAATCCGAAAATTGCCGTTATATGAACTAAAGAGCCGTTGATTTGCGCCTTAGACACATCCCAAGTACTATTAGCATCCACTTCGGGAGAATCTCCTGCATTTTCCAATAGTTCCTCGCTGTATACACATTTGAATTTACGTTTCGGAAACATTTTCGACTTTTTGAATTTACGTCGTAACGCCGCCCCCAAAGGGCAACCTTTCACGTTCCAGAACTCTGCCACCTGCACTTTCAAGGGGTTCAGTTTCAGCGCAGCACCCATTGAAGAGAATAATTTCGCCCCCGACTCTGCCGCTTTTAATATTAACAGCGACTTATCCTTAAGGCTGTCTATTGCATCAATCACATAGTCATAGTCCGACAAGTTAAACTTTTCACAATTATTCTCGCTATACACTTCCCGAACAGCTCTTATTTCTGCATCAGGATTAATATCAAGCAAACGTTCTTTCAGTACTTCTACCTTAGGCTTGCCTATTGTGCGTGTTGTAGCCATGAGTTGACGGTTAATATTGGTGACACTCACGCAATCACTATCTACTATAGTAAGATAATGTATTCCTGAGCGTATAAGCCCCTCGGCACACCAACTGCCGACACCACCAACGCCAAACACTATCACCCGCTTTTGAGCAATAGTATTCATCACATCAGTACCCAACAACCGTTCCCCTCTTTGAAAAAGCTCCTTTACCATATAGTCCCTATTCTTTTATTTGCACCCATAAAACTTCATAATAGCGGTTTAATACGTCAAAGATAACGATAAAATAATTCATATTACCAAAAATTAGCGTATCTTTGCTTGCAGAGATAATTAAAACCATTTAACTAACCTGCCTTTTTAAAGGCATTCATTTTTATTCTGCTTTGAAACGCTTACATAAAATCATTTTAATGTTGCTAATAGCAATACAGGGTGCAACATACTGTTTTGCCCAAAATGTTCAACTGCACTACGACTTTGGTCATGCTTTTTATGACGAACTAAAGGACAGCCGTGCCAAATTAACCACGACCGTAGAGATGTTCAAACCCGACAAATGGGGAAGCACATTCTTCTTCGTTGATATGGACTACGGCGATAATGAGATTAAATCGGCATACTGGGAAATCTCCCGAGAACTGAAGTTTTGGGAAACTCCGGTTTCCATCCATGCCGAATATGACGGGGGACTGAACTATATAAAGGATTCTTACCTCGCCGGGTTGACCTACACCTATAATAATAAGAATTTCACAAAAGGATTCACATTGACACCTATGTATAAATATATATGTGACAATGTCTCCCCTAATAATTTCCAACTTACCGCAACTTGGTATATGCACTTCGGCAATGGCAAGTTTTCGTTTTCCGGATTTGCTGATTTCTGGAGAGAAAAGCACACTGACATCGATGGTAATGCACATGACTTCGTGTTCCTTGCCGAACCGCAATTCTGGGTAAATTTCAATAAATTCCGATGGGCTGACGATAATTTCAATCTAAGTGTAGGTACTGAATGGGAAATTTCTTCCAATTTTGCACTAATGAACGGATGGTATCTGAACCCGACTTTAGCCATAAAATGGAGTTTCTAACTTAGTGAGATTCTGTGTGGAAAAATACCTTTATAAAAAAAATTGGTTATCTCACGACAACCAATCTGTTAACCTTAAAATCTAATACCATGAAAAACACACTGCAAATATACGCAAATATTAGAATACGACACAAGTTACACTAATATTTTTATTTGCTTTTTTAACTTTATTTACACAAACCTTTTGTTTATAGCATCTTTGCGAACCCTAACAAGATAAAAATTCATACATAAGATGGAAATAATACTGCTTTTTATAGGCTTGGCAATGCTGCTTGCCGGAGCCAATTATTTAGTTGAATCATCGGTTGCAATTGCCCAAAGAGCAAAATTATCCAATTTTGTAATAGGTCTTACAATAGTAGGCATAGGTACATCGACTCCAGAACTGCTTATATCATTTTCATCGGCAATGCAAGGTCATGGCGACATGTCGCTGGGTAATGTTGTAGGTTCCAATATATGCAATGTATTGCTTATACTCGGTCTTACGGCTGCCATATCTCCGTTTAAGATAGAACGCAACACACTAAAGCGGGATATACCATTTAATATATTCACGTCATTGTTCTTGATTCTTCTATGCCTCGACTCAATATTTTTCGGCAGTGAGAAGAACGCGCTTTCAAGCATAGAAGGAATTCTGTTTATGTGCATATTCGCAGTCTATATGTGGTATACTGTAAGAGCCAATAAAGCACAAGAAGAATACGAAGAAACGGCAAAAAGCGGCCTAACCGGCAAACCGCTATGGCTCACCATCATTGTAGCTGCAGCATCATTGGGCATATTGCTTTGGGGCGGGAATCTGTTCTTGGATTCAGCCGTTATACTTGCAAAAGAATGGGGAATGAGCGAGGCGGTAATTTCTCTCACAATTGTAGCTGTAGGAACATCGCTGCCCGAACTTGTCACCAGCATTATAGCCGCCGTAAAAGGCAATGCCCAACTTGCACTCGGAAACGTACTCGGTTCCAATATATTCAACATTCTACTGATTTTAGGAATTTCATCGGCAATTTCTCCGTTTGATATAATAGGATTCAATGTTACCGATTTCATTATGCTCATCGCATCAGCCGTGGTAGTATACGTGTCGGCATTCACTCTCGGAAAATGCAAAGTAGACCGAATTGAAGGCGTAATTTTCATTGCCATTTACATAGTTTACACCTCATATCTACTTCTAAAATAAGGAGATGCGCTTATAAATTATAAGCGCATCTCCTCGTTATCACTGTACGCCCATGGAGGGTCGAACTCCAATCGAAGGAACCGGAATCCTTTATTCTATCCATTGAACTATGGGCGCATATACAGCATTTTTGCTAAAATTCCTTTTTGGATTGGCAAAAGTAATAAAGAATTTGTAGTTTTGCAACTGACTAATTTATTTTAAGCATAAAAACAATACGGTTTATCCCCTTTTGCCACTATGCTTTTATAAAGTAATAACTTGCTGATGAACGTAAAGATAGAAGACAGTTGGAAAAGAATTCTTGCAAATGAATGGAACAAAGATTATTTTTTGAAACTCACCGATTTTGTAAGAAACGAATATGCAACCGCTCAAATTTTTCCTCCCGGCAGAGAAATATTTGCGGCGTTCGATGCTACTCCGTTTGATGAAGTGAAAGTGGTAATTATCGGTCAGGATCCTTATCACGATGTAAATCAGGCTAATGGACTTTGTTTTTCGGTCAGGGACGGTGTACCTTTCCCTCCCTCATTACTCAACATATTCAAGGAAATACAGAATGACTTAGGCAAGCCCATTCCTCAAAGCGGTGATTTGAGCCGTTGGGCAAAGCAAGGTGTATTATTGCTCAACTCAACACTTACCGTGCGGGCACATAATGCCGGTTCACATCAGAATAAGGGTTGGGAACAATTCACCGATGAAGTTATCCTGCAACTTGCACAGCAGAAAGAGCATCTTGTATTCATCCTATGGGGTGCATACGCTATCAAGAAAGGTGCTTTCATTAATCGCATGAAACACCTTGTATTAACCTCGCCACATCCATCACCGCTAAGTGCGCATCGCGGATTTTTCGGGAACATGCACTTTTCCACCGCCAATGAATATCTGGCAAAGCACGGTAAAACACCTATTGAATGGTAGCTTACACACTTATGAGACATGAGACTTAGATATTTTCATATATTGATAATAATGCTGTTAACGGTATTTTTTCCTGCAAAGGGGGAAATTGCCGAAGAGGACACACGGACACAAGTAGCAGATTCCCGTTTCAAGTCCTTACAGGTAAAACTCGATGGTAACGACTATTTCCCTCCTATCATCACACTTAACAGCGACAGCAAAATAAGAATTTCATTTGATGAATTGAGTGACGAGCGTTCCTACCTACGTTACAGCATCATACACTGCAATGCCGACTGGGCTCCCTCCAATCTCGTTGAAAGCGAGTATCTTGAGGGATTCAATTATGCCGACATCGAAGAATACAAATTCTCAATAGGTACGTTATGCCACTACGTCCACTATTCATTTTCTATTCCGAACGATAAAATACAATTCCGGGTATCCGGCAATTATCTTGTAAAAATTTATGCCGATGATGAGCCTGACGTCACATTGCTTCAAGCCCGATTTTATGTGTGCGAAAATGCCGTATCGGTAGGCACATCTGTAACAAGTCGCACCGACATCGACTATAACAGAGAGCATCAACAAGTATCATTCATTGTAGACACTAAAGAATACTCCATAAGGAACATGTACAGCGATTTAAAGGCATACGTTTCACAAAACAGCCGCATCGACAATGAAGTAATCATTGAACGACCGCTCATGGTATCAGGTAAAAGGATAACTTACGACCACGATAAAAGGCTCATATTCGAAGCGGGGAACGAATTCCGAAGAATAGAGACCGTGGCTCAACACGGCATTTCTATGGGAGTAGAAAGCATGGAATATCATCACCCATATTATCACGCTCGCTTATTCACAGATCGGATGAGAACAGAAGACAACTACATCTATGACAAAACACAAATGGGACGATTCACGATAAGAAGCAGTGAAGCCAACGATTCCGACAACGGTTCAGAATATATAATCACCCATTTCACATTGGATACAGGTGGTAAAATCAATAGCGGTAAAATATATATCAACGGAGAATTTACCAATAACATGTTCACCCCATCGTCACTTATGAAATATGATCCTTCTACCGGACTTTATTATACCGACATGTTGCTAAAGCAAGGTGCTTACAATTATCAATATCTGTATGTACCCGATGGCAGCCGCCGCGGATATTATTCAATAGAGGGCAATAAATATCAAACCGTGAACGAATACCTTGTACGCATTTATCACCGAGATCCGGCATCAAGATATGACCGTTTTATCGGTTTCGGCATAACATTCTCAGGCAAATAGCCAAAGTGTCAGAACGGATAACCTATGGCTATATGAAAGGCAAGACTGTTCTTGAATGATTTCATATTATAATATCCGCTCTTTCCCGTATCATAAGGAGCATGAAGACCTATACCCAAATCACCGCGTAACACCAGCATCTCCATATCAAAACGCAATCCTAAACCTGTGCCTACCGCCAATTCCTTAAAGAAATTACCTTCTCCCAAAGAACCGCCGGGACGTGACGGATCTTTTTCCAAAAGCCATACATTTCCTGTATCCAAGAATAAAGCTCCATGCAGATAACCCATTATAGGGAATCGATACTCGGCATTAAACTCAAATTTGAATGTACCGGTCTGATCATAATACCCGTTTTTGACCTTATCACCCGGATGATAACTGCCCGGTCCCACCGAACGCACACCGAATGCTCTTAACGAATTGGCGCCACCTATATAGAACTGTTCACTATAAGGAACCTGACTTGAATTTCCATAAGCATGAGCCGCTCCTGCAAATACTCGGAATACCATCCATTGTTTTGAGTGTACCCCATGAAACAAACGACAAGAAAAGACTACCTGAGACTGTGCCTTCACGAACTGTGAGAAAGGTGTTCCGAATAAAGTCTTATTATCTCGCTTGCCTGCCAAACTCCATATTCCGGAAAACACATTACCTGCCTCCATCACATTAAAGTTCCACACCAGCGTGTTATTCTTATCTATTACTTTATCATAGGTATAACCATAACTCATCATCGGTATAAATTGGTCGCGGAAACTCAAAGCCACAGCAGGATTCTCTGCCATAGCCCTATCAAAAGATGATGTAGTACTCAACATCTTGGTATAAGTGATCTTGAACGGGGTAAATTCATTCAATGAATTCCTATTGGCATGCCATTCCCAACTGAATCCGGCTCCAAACTGCACCATCTTAAAAAAACTCGGACGATTGAGCAAATCAGCCGACAAAGAGATGCGCGTCCAATTAATATATCTGCGGCTGCGGTCAATAAAATCGGGCGCAAGCAACCGAGGGAACGACAAAGTGGATTTCAATCCGAATTCATAGGAGTTAAGCGATTGAGAATTACTGTCGTCACTGCCTTTGCCCGTCTGCCATTCATATCCGGCAGTAAGCTGTGTCGTAAGTTGTTCTCCTCCTCCAAACACATTCTTATGCGTGAGAGACCCCACAATACCGGGACCGATATAGCTGTTGGATTTCGATGTTGCTTGAACCTCAAACGAAGCCTCCAAAGGTTGATCCAAAGTACAATTCACTTTAAAATCCACACTGTCACGACCGTTCAACGAATCTAACGGTGTAACATCTATATTAACAGTGCTGAAGATTCCCATACGTGATAAATTCAATTGCGTCTGGTCTATATCACGCACTCTCACTATACGTCCTTTCCTGAATCTCAAGCACGAGGGAATCAAATTGTCACGTAACTTTATAGGCATCATCTTTATCACCGTGCCGCGCCTTGTCTGTATCGTATCAGGCGTTCCACGACCTCTGCTGCGATTCACCGTGGCTTCCACATCGCCCACATAGTACTTTTTCAATGCAGCAGGATTAATGTTATCGGCAAGTATCATGCGCAACGCCACACTGCCCTTTACGTTAACAGTATCGGCGAGATATTCAATAAAATCGGGCTGAAAATAATAATACCCCATATTACGCACCTGAGCAGAGATATTCTCCCGTTCATAACTCAACGAATCGGTAATATATCTATGCCCTACTTGAAGATGCTCGCTGCGTCGAGCCAACGAATCTATTATCCGCTCCAGTTCGCTTGTTCCTCCTGTATATTCAATGCTTGAATACTTATAAGGCATACCAAGATTCACAAAATAGGACAATTCCGCCTTTTTAGGGTTTCTCTTGTTACCTATCAACTCATATTTGACGTTACCCGCAAAATATCCGTTATTATCAAGTACTGATTTCATCATCTCCACCCGTAAAGCCGGATTAACATCCTCTATCACAACAGGCTGATCAACAAGTTTATTATAAAGCCAGCCTTTAAGCCCTTTACTGTCGGGATTCCAATGATTATAGACCCATAAACCTATAGGAAACGGTGTACGTTTATATGGTGAATACAAACTGTTATTTGGCTTTACGTTTATTACATCAAACAAATAAGTATCCACGTCACCGGGTACTTTTTCGCCTTTTTCAGCCTTTACCTCAAAATCCTTCACACCGGTATACAATGTCTCATCCTCAGCCAAACGGCTTGTTGTGGAACATGCCGCCATTACATACACAGTAAACGCACAAACGATATACAGTCCTATATTTCTTCTTATTTTGCACATTTTCATCAGTCAGTTTTTCTTACTGTTTTTCTATCGGGTATATTATTTTCCAAATTCATTATCGTGTCCCTGTCTTCAACATTCGCAGCAGGTTTTCGTTTCCGTCGCCCGAAACGGAAGAAATTTCTCAATGTCGACAACTTGCGTTTTATCACAAATGCCCCTCCTGTTTCAGTCACCTCACCTTCCAATATGCTTTCATATCCTGTGTGACGGAACAGTTTTACCGACATCGTACCGCTCTGATTAAGCATATAGACAAACGATATGTCATTTAACAAGCTGTTGGCAAACTTATCTTCGGTATCCCCACCGGGATTATAGTTTCCTCCCACCACAATCTTGAATCGGTCGTTAAACAGCGATTTGGAAATCTTATATGAATATGATGTTGATTTAGACGTAGCATCACCCTTGGTTTCATCATACTGGTTCACGCCAAGCGTCAAATCCACGCCTTTTATGGTATTGGCAGCCCATCGGTTGATTTGAGAATTTAAGAAAGAATACAACGGATTACTTGACATACTTGCCGTAGTTCCTTGACCGGTATAGGTATTGTACAGCAATAAGTTTATAGCCTGACTTGAACGTTGTGACGGCGACATGGACAATAATTCATTCTGTACTGTCACATCATCATTTGTACTCAAGTCAAATGCAAGATTCATATTACTCAACGTGTTAGTCACACTCAAGGACACAAGGAAATTTATCAACCTTGAATCCTGCCCTTCTTGAGAAACACTTGCTTTCATCGTATCCACTGCCTTAATATTCAATACAGGATTAAGTACATCACCTGTCCACGACACATAACTGCCTTCGGTAAATTCAAATAGTTTTTCTGAAAGCAACGGCGGCGTATATCTCACATAACCGCTTGACAGAGTATATTGCCCCACAAGGCGCATATCTCCCAATGAACTTTGCGTGTAATTAAGAATACCGCTTCCTTCTATGGCAACACGGTCATTTCCGCTATTAGACAAGAATACATTGAATTTAGAACCCTGTTGTATATTCAGTTTTGCATTCAACTTAAAGCTTGAAGTTGATATATGTGTATCCAATGAGTCCGCATCCACTTCGGCAGTATCGGCAAAATTCACAAACTTAACCATCTTCTCATCGGTCTGAGTGGCAATAGCCGACACATCGGTCTGCATCACATAGGTTAGATTTGTAGCCGGTAACAACGATAAGTCCACATTCATATTCATGTCATTCAATGTCCCTTTCACATCGGCACTAATATTGGCATAGCCTTTTCCGAACACTTCCATCTTGCGACGTTGCTTACTGTTAACGAACTCGACATTGTTGCCTTTTAGGCTCAAATTAATCTTAGGATTATCCATAGGCAGCATATTAACATACCCATTCACATCAATAGCGTTCTTATTGCTGCCATAAATTTTATATGAATTGAATTTAATCACGCTCGAATCCACCGGAATATTTCCATCGGACAATGATAACTTAGACCCGAACAACGGCATATTTATCACAGCCGACCGACACTGCAAGAATCCGTTTATAACAGGTTCGGTAAAACTGCCCAAGACATTCATAGAGCCGTTCAAAGTTCCATCCAGCTTAGCCATGTCACTCGGGATGAACGGGTCGGCAATCCTTAATGGAAAACTATCTATAGTCACGGTTATATTATAAGGATTCCTCGATGTCGTATCATTCAATGCGCCTTTGGCTATGATTGTACGTCTGCCATCAACGTCAAACGCCGATGCAAGCCTTATATAGTTCTTCTCAGGGTCAAGTTCAAGACCTATCTTAAAGGCAAAATCCCCTACCTGTTTACGATTATACCTGAAATTATTCAACCGGGTGATTCCGCCCCCTAATATATTCTTTCCATCAAACTTCATCTTCACATCGGCACTAAGCACACCACTCATAGGAGGAATAAAGGGAGATACTTTCAACCACTCGGAAATCTGCACTCCGCCCACATTGAAAATTACATCTTCCTGCCCATCTTTATTTCGGTTATGTTCGGTGCGTAAAGCAATATAGCTGGAATCGCTTTTCAAATTCAAATCGGCATCAAAATGGCGGTTTATATAATTAAACGAAATTACATTCCCCTCATTAACATTCCATTTGCGATAACCTATTACAGGCTGTTTCGGGAAAAAGTTCACATTAACAGCCGTATCGGAAAGATGCGCATTCATACCTATTCTAAAACCCTGCTCACCACGAATATTTTGCTGTTCAAGCAACATTCCGAGCGCATTCCCTCTCACACCTCCGCGTAATGTTACCTGAGCAAATTCATCATTTGTCCCCGGGCGATTACCTACATGCACATTATATGCCAAGTACTTATTTTGTTGATTTGCATACAACTTGATTGTATCCATTTTCAATTCGCCCGATTCAAAGCCTAAAACTGCGCCGCTCATATAGATTGTAGAGTCATTGACCAAATCTAACCCCAACCCTTTGATTTTTATTCCGTAGGATTTCAACGCCTGCTGTACAAGATTATTCTTTCCCACCCTAAGTTCACAAAGCATCGGTGGCAACGTTTGCTGCAACGTATCAGCATTCAAATATTGCTCCTTTATTTCATGGTCTATTATATCTTGACACTTAACTACTCTTGCGAGCAATGTATCTATACCCACAGGCGTATTGAAATTGACAAACAAGTCTTCTTCATAGGCATATACCGACATGCTGTCCTTTGAGCTAAGCAAAGAAACCACGACCGCAGGAGTTGTGTATTTGTCCTTATCAAGCGTCCAATCAAAATTCTTTAAATTCAAATCTGCCTCATAAGCTCCATTCTCCATATCTACAGAGCCATAAACGACAATTTTACCTTTTCCTCTCGAAACAGTTTCCGACAAATTCAATGATTTCAAATCAAGATTATTCACATTCCCATCCAAACCGAATTCATAGTAATTCTTATTTAACATACAGGAAAGTGACACATCCATAGCACAATCTGCATTTTTGGAATCCAAATCAAGACTTAAATAGCCGTTCTCCAATTGTGCCAATGCGTTCACACCACGATAAGTCTTTTTTCCATAGGCAATTTCATCTACAACTATACCGGCATCCATTCTTGTATCAACATTATACATATCAAATCCCATGCCTTTTATATATGCCTTGGCTGTAACATTCTTCAGTTCCGACAACGGCAATATTTCACGTACCGGAAAAGAATCCACCATTAAAGAGGCGTCATAATTCCCCGTATTACCGTTCCATTCGCCTCTCAGTAATATTCCCCCATTAACCAATTGCAGGTTCACATCTCCCGACACCCTTTGAGGAGCATAAGCGACAGAACCTTCAAGTGTCATTTCCGGGAAATCAACCTGTTTTTGAGTAGCGGAATCAGCCATTACTATAGGCTTTACAAAATTCAGATTCTTAAAATCTCCTGAAAAATGTACATCAGCACTCAATTTATCAGGATTCATCATATTATTCAACCTGCCACCAGCATTCACCGATATATGCTGCGGCATATTCATCAGTGCTTTTTTCAAATCGATACTGCCGGCAGTACCATCAGCAACAACCTCTAAAGCCACCGGATTCTGCCGGGGAATGTGTTTCAGCAATTCATCCATCGAAGGATACATATAACTTATTTCGCCAAGCCCCAATGTCATTCTCATATCAACCGACAGTGGAGCTGCCTCATTATCAACAACATCTGCCCCGGCTACAGCATTCAGCATAAACTTTGACTGCATTGTCTCTATCACTATATCCTTTGCGGTATAAGCTGTGTCGTTCATGGATAGTACACCGCTGCCCGATGTTACAAAGACGCCGCATCTTTCACGTGCCGTAAACTCTTTCAATGAAAGCTTTGTATCGGTTCCTTTATTACGAAAACTGTCTATAGCAACGTTTATATCACTGATTTCAAGATAATTCATATCCAAGCCTCTTTCGGGCGATGCGCCATTCATTGCATACACCACATGAGCGCCATTCAGACGTAAAGCATCGGCAGCGATACTCCATTCCGAATCATCCGCTTTTTTTTCAACCACCATAGTATCACTCACCACAGGATGACCTGCAAGATATACCGAATCGGGGTAAATATAATTTACATCGGTGCTGTCCACCCCTATATATCGGATTTTTACTTCACGCCGACCCAAATCCACGACTGCATTATTCATGGCAGCTACAGCCAATTTCGCATCTATTTCTTGAATAACCGGCAGCATCTGCATTCTGTAAGCAATCTCCTCCATCCTCATTTTCCCGACATTTATCAACCATGATACGTCGGAAACAGCTGTGTCGGTCGGAGCCTGTGACTGCCCCCCTGAATCTAACGAGATTTCAACGATTCCACCTTTTAGCAACGTGTTCCTTAAATTTATTTCATTCTTATCAAGCAGAATATCAGAGTTTTCCAATTTAAAATAATCCAATGACGCATCTATCCGCATCGAGCCGTCCTCGCTCATCATCTTATACACTCCGTCTGTCAGTTCCACCTTTTGTATATCGACTTTCAGTTTCAACAACGGAAGCAATTTAATATGCACAATTGCACTGCGGGCAAATATCATTGTATCTTCCCGCTCTTTAATCAAAGCGCTCTTTACTTCAAGCTGTAACGGAAATTTAAGTGCTATACGCCCTATCTGCATATTCATCGAGGTATTGTCATTGACGTAAGAAGTCGCCGCCCTCTTCACTTCGTCCTGAATCACAGGGATATAAAGCAGACACGGTACTATAATCACGAATGCAAATATAGATCCTGTTATCCAAGCTATTATTTTTTTTATTTTTTGTCTGTTCACAGCCATCTGAAAATCTCTACTTTCTTTATTGTTCAACATTCTCCATGCCTATTGCTCCGTATATCCATTTCAGGATAAATATTCTTATCAACAAGAATCCCGATACAGCCCCCAAACAATTGGCAACAGCATCCCACACATCAGCCGTTCGCCCTGCATCCGTCATCGCTTGTAAAGCCTCCATTAATAAGCTGTAAACGAATGCACACAGCGGGCAAAGACACGTTTGCCAAATCGACAACTTGCGGGGATACATATACCTTGCGTAATCAAATACAAAGACTGTCGACAACACAAGATACATTAACGCATGTATCACCTTATCAGCTCCGGGAAACAGTCGCATTTCACTTACATTGAATGGATTGCCATCAAGCGACAAATATGCAATCAACACCACCAAAAATATCGACAACACCCCTACCGGAATAAGCCTTGACAACAATCTAATCATTTTCATTACAATCATATATGCAAAGATAACATTTATATGCAGATTCTACAAAATAACATTAATACTTTAGCTATTACTACAAATTATTTCTACCTTTGCACATATTTACAATCAAACCACATAAAAAGATTAAGAAGCTGTTTTGAATTTTATTAAAAATGTTATTTCTGTTTTACTTGGATTCTTAAAGGCTCTTTTGGCTGTCTTTTTCATCAAACCGCTTGGAAATATCCCGCTATTACCTGCGCAATTTGGCGAAAAATCCATTACAAAATATTCCTTAAAATAATCTCGAAATAAAATTAAAAACAGTTTCCAAAACTATCCAAACAAAACGCATAAACAACAGCAATATGTCAAAAGATACCACTTTCAGCTCCAAATTCGGACTAATCGCTGCTACAGTAGGCTCGGCAGTGGGATTGGGCAATGTATGGAGATTCCCAAGTCTGGCACAAGAAAACGGCGGAGGAGCATTCCTTTTAGTATATATAGGATGTATTTTCTTACTCGGCATTCCGGTTATGCTTGCCGAGTTTTCTCTTGGACGTGCCGGACGTTCCGATTCCGTCGGTTCTTTCAAGAATCTTACCCCCAACAAGAAATGGTGGATAGCCGGCTGTTTCGGTCTTTTGGCTTCATACCTCATATTGGCGTTCTATATGGTAGTGGCAGGATGGACTATCGAATACTTATGGCAGTCTGTATCAGGAGGTTTATACTCAGGCATAGGAGCTATCGGGTCAGGAGAAAGCACCTTCTTCAACGATAAAATGAAAGAATTAATTCTTAATGGAACAAGCCCTATCTTTTGGACATACGTAATGATTATAATCAATCTTGCAATATTGCTCAAAGGAGTTAAAAAAGGTATTGAGAAGATATCCAATATACTTATGCCACTATTATTCGTCATTCTGCTGGTTTTCTGCGGTGTATCTTTATCGTTACCCAACGCACAAGAAGGCGTAAAATTCTTTCTCACACCTGATTTCGACAAAATCGACAGCAATGTAATAGTAGCTGCTTTAGGACAAGCTTTTTTTTCGCTAAGTCTCGGCATGGGTATTTTGGTAACGTATTCATCATATTTTCCGAAATCGACAAAAATGGTGCGCACATCTATAACCGTAACCATTCTCGACTTCAGCGTATCGGTTCTGATGGGACTTATAATTTTTCCTGCCGTAATAAGTTTCGGAATCAACGGCAGTGAAAATGTGGCAGGAATGACACTTGTATTTGTCACACTGCCCGAGATTTTTGCACAAATGGCAGGTACACAATGGTGGTCGGCACTATTCTTTTTATTACTTGGTGTTGCAGCACTCACTTCCACTATTTCCATCGCAGAAGTATCCATTGCTTTCGTCCACGACCGATTCAAGGTTTCTCGCAAGAAAGCATGTTACATAGTACTGTTACCGATGTTCTTGTTCAGCGCACTATGTTCCGTTTCACTAAGCGGAACAGGATGGTTGCAAGTTGCCGGTATGCCGTTATTTGATGCGCTTGATAAATTCACATCCAATATGATTCTCCCCATGAGTGCATTCCTGATATGTATCTATGTGGGTTGGGTATTGCCAAAAAACTTCCTAAAAAACGAACTTACCAATCAAGGAACATTCCGCTCGATTGCAACACCTGCCGTTCTGTTCCTTATAAAATACGTCTGTCCGGTTCTTATAGCTATGATTTTCCTCGGAAATTTCATAAAGATTTAGCACCCGATGATGAGAAAGCGGTTGAACGACATATTTTCAGTCTCTCGCAATGAGCGAATAGGTATTATCTGCATTCTTTTGATAATAGCAATAATCCTTGCAGTTAAAGCTTTTACACCCGACAAAACAGTACCCGAGCCTTCTGCCACAGCAGCGGAAGCAGAATTAAGGACAGCTGTTGAATCGGCAAAAATCGATACGTTACCGCGCAAGACTAAAAAGAGGAAAACACCGAAAAAAGAAAGCAACAGAGTTCTTACAGCCTCATCATTGGAAAAGGTCGATACATCTGATTAACAACATATATATTTTTCATTCACTATGTCAGAAAGAGCACAATTTGCAACAAAAATGGGAGTAATAGCCGCATCTGTGGGATCGGCTGTAGGTTTAGGAAACATCTGGCGTTTTCCATACGAAGCAGGTATGCACGGAGGAGGCGCATTTATCGCAATCTATATCCTTTGCGTATTATTTCTCGGGATTCCCGTTATTATAGCAGAGTTCATCATAGGACGCTCAACTCATCAGAATGCAAACAGCGCAATCCGTACTCTTGCTCCGGGCAGCAAATTCCGCTATGTATCCTACATAGGCATTTGCTCTTCAATAATGATACTTAGTTTCTATTCAGTCGTGGCAGGATGGATTGCCGAATATATGTTTCAGTCGCTTTTAGGAGGACTTAACGGACACTCCACGCAGGATTATGCCAAAACATTCAATGCACTTGCAGGCAGTCCGTGGCGCTCGATATTATGGACTTACCTGTTCTTAGGTGCTAATTTTCTTATAATACGTAAAGGCATACAAAAAGGTATCGAAAAGATTTCCAATTTTATGATGCCGGTACTTTTCCTCCTTTTGATTCTATTCTGTATCAATTCACTGCTTCTCCCAAATGCAAAAGAAGGACTGAAGTTCATGTTCATGCCAGATTTCTCTCAAGTATCACCAAGCATGGTAGTAGGTGCTATGGGACAGGCATTCTTCTCTCTGAGTCTCGGCTTAACATGTCTGCTGACATACGCATCCTACTTCAACAACAAAACTCCATTAGTAAAAAGCGCAACGATAATAGCCATACTTGATACCTGCGTTGCAGTCCTTGCCGGTGTAATCATTTTTCCGGCAGTATTCTCTTTTGGAGCAGAGCCTGCTGCAGGACCTAAACTCGTATTTGAAATACTCCCGGGAATATTCGATCAAATGCCGGGCGGATATTTTTGGTCATTGGCATTCTTTATACTGCTCTTTTTCGCATCCATAACATCTACTATCTCTATGAGTGAAATTTTCATCACTTTCTGCACTGAAGAACATAAAATGTCTCGAAAGAAAGCGACACGTCTCAATACGCTAATAGCTATGGTATTAGGTACACTTTGCGCACTTTCTTTCAATTTGCTCGATGACTTCAAAATATTCGGCAAAACCATATTTGACCTGTTCGACTATGTATCATCCAATATACTTCTGCCTGCAGGAGGATTCATTTTGGCAGTTTTTGCAGGCTGGGTTATGGATAAAAAAATCGTGAAAGAGCAATTAACCAACAGCGGAGAGCTTAACGTACGCACTATGAAACCAATCATCTTCTGCATCCGTTACGTTGCGCCTGCCGCAATAGTCCTTATATTCCTATACGTAACCGGACTGTTTTAACTTCTAAATACATACGGTTATTGGTTAATTGGGATTTTATAGCTAATTTAGCACTATATTTATAAAATACTTATATTCTGTTGTATCGTTTCAAACCATATAAGATTCATTTGCACGGCAAACAGGTTGAAATTACTACTCCGTGGGTAATGGGTATCTTGAATGTTACCCCCGATTCTTTTTATAATGGAAGCCGATATAACAAAAAGACCGAAATAGCCGCCAGAGTACACCAAATAATCGATGAAGGCGCAAAAATAATCGACATCGGAGGCTATTCATCCCGTCCGGGAGCAAATGAAGTATCTCCAGAGGAAGAATATGAACGTTTGGCTTTAGGTCTCTCTGTCATCCGGCAGGAAAAACCGGACGCAATTATTTCGGTCGATACATTTCGTGCAGATATTGCAAGACGTTGTGTTGAAGATTGGAACATAGATATTATCAACGACATTTCCGGCGGAATCCTCGATAATCACATGTTCGATACCGTAGCCGAACTGCAAGTGCCGTATATACTGATGCACATGCGCGGAACTCCTGCCACAATGCAGCACCACACTCAATACGGCAATGTCACAGAGGAAGTCATCAAAGAACTTAACGATAAAATTGACACATTAAGACAAAAAGGAGATAATGATATTATCATCGACCCTGGGTTCGGATTCAGCAAGACTGTGGAACAGAACTATGAGATGATGAACCACTTGGAATATTTTCAATCATTCGGCATGCCGCTCCTTGTGGGTATTTCCCGGAAATCAATGATATACAAGGCACTCGGCATCACTCCGGAAACAGCACTGAACGGTACTACAGTCCTCAACACCATCGCACTAATGAAAGGTGCGCATATCTTACGCGTTCACGATGTGAAAGAAGCTGTGGAAGCCGTAAAAACAGTTACACTTGCAAAGCAATCATCAACAATTTAAAACATTAATGTAAAATGGATTTCGGAATAAAGGACATTATCGACATATTGATAACAGCCACATTGCTGTACTATATCTACAAGACCATGAAAGAGTCGGGTACGCTTAACATATTCGTCGGGGTACTTGCTTTCATTCTTCTTTGGATTGTGGTTTCACGCATTCTTGACATGAAACTCATAGGCAGTATCATGGACAAGTTCATCAATATAGGACTATTGGTACTCGTCATCTTGTTCCAAGACCAGATAAAACGCTTTCTCGTCGAGCTTGGTTCCAATAAACGCTGGAGGTTTTTCCGCAACATTTTTTCCCGAAAGGATGACAAAAATGAACCTAAACAATGGATTATTCCGGTCGTATACGCCTGCATGTCGATGTCGAAATCCAAGACAGGAGCTCTTATCGTTATTCAACAGAATGTTCCGCTTGAAAACTATGAACGTACAGGCGACATCATAGACGCACGCATAAATACACGCCTGATTGAAAACATATTTTTCAAAAATAGTCCGTTGCATGACGGCGCACTAATTATTTCCGGAGAAAAACTATCGGCAGCCGGGTGTATTATGCCCGTTTCCCATGATACAAGTTTGCCACGCTATCTCGGTTTGCGCCACAGAGCGGCATTAGGTATAGCTCAAGCTACCGATGCGATAGCAATCGTTGTATCCGAAGAAACCGGAAACATCTCACTTGCATACAAAGGACAACTTTACTCCAAACTGAACAGTACCGACCTTGAACAACGATTGGCAAAAATAAGCATATAATCCACCGCTATATACCTACCCCTATATACATATATCTGTTATTTAATATATTTATTTTTGATATCATTCCATCTTGGAAGAATAAGTTCCTTGCCATAATGTTCTTTGTAACTTTTACATAATCTTTCACTCCAATGTTCCGCTATGGTACTACGAGTGTCATGATATTTGTATATTGTTTCTTCTAATGCTGCCAAAAAATCTTCAAGACATTCAAACGATGGATAATCTGCGTTTTCAGAGTACCATGTTGATGGTCTAATATTAACAATCACTTTATTCTTATATTGAACCTTTACAGGCCAAACTCCACTTGTACTACATATTTCCCAAAGATTCTTCATCCAAAATTTTTCAATAGTAACAATACCATTTTCACTTTTGTATTTAATGAGTAAGTGTTTTGAATGTAGTTTCCAAGGTTTATCTATAATCAAATTTATAAAACTTCGAAAGGCAGCAACATCAAAATTAGGACTTCCGGTGAAAGATTTCACTTCCAACCAGTCAGCTTCCGGTTCATCCGGATTCAACCAAAAATCCGGCGATGCCTGTTTTTCATTATGAATGTGAGCAATACCTTTGCTATTCATCCATTTGTCTAACCATTCTTCAAGAATATTTCCAACAACATTATTTTGTTCTACAGTTATTTGATAATCATTAAGATTGAATCTGATAGAACCTGTAGCTCCTTCGAACCCAAAATCATTTTGAAGAGCTTGGTAAAGTTTTTCAGCAGGTGTCATTGTATAATTATAGTATTTAGTTTTTTACAATATTGGAATATACATTGGCTAACCTTTTTGCGATTGATGTTATAACAGGAACAACCACAGTATTACCAAGCAAATCAAACCCTTCAGTTTGATTTACAGGAAATTTAAAATCATCGGGATAGCCAAATAACCTTAACCCTTCTCGCAATGTTAATGGACGAACTCCACTATTATCGACAACAAAGATCTTTTCCATATCCATTGCAACCAATGTTGGAGCTATTCCGCAAGGGTCAAGAATTTTATTGATTTCAAAACTCAATTTGCCGGCTACGATATTATAACCAATTTTTTTACTTGTATCTTGTTTTCTAACTCGACGAGTTCCTAACAACGTTTTCTCTATAACCAATGCTTTAGGA
>X67_European_Roe__coassemble_34_pt1 | contig 29707 bp, 25 predicted proteins | sample X67_European_Roe__metabat2_low_PE_011 | metagenome-assembled genome bin X67_European_Roe
GTTGTCATGTTTGACATTAATGAAAAACTTGATGCAGTTCTTACAGCACCTTGGAAAGAAACCGTATTTGATTACTTTATGAACTTTTTGCCCTATTTTACCAATCAGTTCAGTCCTTTGTTTACTTTTATTGCGGTAATCTTTTTTACATCCAAACTTGCCGATAATTCTGAAATAATCGCTATGTTGTCGAGCGGAATCAGTTATAAAAGGCTTATGGTGCCGTATATGGTGTCGGCAGCTGTTATAGCTTTGTCGTCATATCTTCTTGCTGCTTATGTTATCCCTCCGGCAAATGTAAAGCGTATCGAATATACGAATAAATGGGTTAAAAACAAGAGTGTTAATTATGGTACTAACATACAATTGCAGGTGACTCCCGGTGTGATTGCCTATATGTCTCGATACGACAATAAGACGAAAACCGGCTATCGTTTCTCTTTGGAGCAGTACGATAAGAAGATTCTGAAGTCAAGGTTGACGGCTCAATCTATCAAGTATGATACACTGAATCGGTGGGTACTTCAAGATTATTCAATCAGGAATTTCAATAATCTGCGCGAAACTATCAGCTATGGCTCTAAAAAGGATACCATGCTTAATATGGAACCGAAGGATTTCCTTATTTCAAAGAATGACCAAGAGGTTCTGACAACACCGCAGTTGAAAACTTACATAGAACGGCAAAAGAACAGAGGTGTTGCTAATATTAAGAATTTTGAAATTGAGTTGCATAAACGATATGCCATGACTGCGGCTGCGTTTATCTTGACTATTATAGGTTTAACCTTATCATCGCGTAAAGTTAAGGGTGGTATGGGGGTTAATATCGGTATCGGATTGTTGTTAAGTTTTACATACATATTATTTACAACGGTTACATCTACATTTGCCGTGTCAGGATACACATCCCCGATGGTAGCCATGTGGATTCCCAATTTCGTGTATATATTTATTGCGATATATTTGTATCGTAAGGCTTCAGTATAATAAGCAAGTAATGTTGCTAAAAATAAAGAACCGACTTGAGCATTTTTGCATATAAGCCGGTTCTTAGTTTATTTGTGGTAATTGTTATTTGACAATTACTTTTCTTGCTTTTCCATCGACTTTAACAATGTATATACCGGGATGGCAATAAACGATGGCGTTATTTTTTGAAATCAAGCATCCGCTTATGTTGTATACTTCGATAGATGTGTATTTCCCCATCACATTAATATATCCGCTTCCTGTTTCAAGACGATAATCTTGTGCTATTGTTTCGGTTACACTTGTCGCAGGATCAACATCATATAAAACCTCGATTTTCTTAATTTGAATCGGATTATCTTTACAATACCATGAGACTTCGGATAGAGATTTATCGTTTATCTCTAATGTTCCAACATTATTGCTGAATGTATATGTGGTTATTGCTGCGAAATTTTTAAAGGATTCTATAAAGTAACTTTTGGTTTCGCTCATACCATCAGCAAATGTGATAACGACTTGTTTAATAACATCATTGGCTTGTATAGCAGATAGTGTAAAACTGGAATACTTGTAAAAATATAAAACGTTATCCGGTTTATACCAGCATGGTGCAAAGTTGCTACCTCCATTAGGCGAAGGTGCTAAAATCATAGAGATTCCGTTTTCCTCAATTTTAGTATCTGTAGGTATTCGTTTGGTAAGGATCTCGCCTTTTGATGTACATTCAGGAAAATTGTAGGAATTTATGGTGAAATTGAATGTAGCAGTCTTTGTCTCTGCATGTATGTGTGAATATATGCAGTTAATCAAAGCGAAAAAGATAGAAAATAGAATAGTCAGTCTTCTCATGATTACAAATGTTTTTGATTTGATTATTTGATGTTTGGAGCTTCAAGTCCAAGTCCCTTTTTCTTGTCGACTGCCTTTAGAATAACACCTAAGACAAGTGCTGCTACGCCTAATGATGCCAGCATAACAAGCGGTGCGGTGTAGTCGTAAGAAATAGCTGCTTGTTCGGGTGTTATACTTCCGTCTTTTAATCCTTCGACAAGTGCCGGATTCGTTTTGTCCAAAACTTTACCTATGAGTAAAGGGAACAGCCATAGGCCGATGTTTTGTATCCAGAAAATAAGGGCGTATGCACTACCTATGATTTTAGCATCTACAAGTTTTGGTACACTCGGCCATAATGATGCAGGAACCAATGAGAAACTTGCACCAAGTACTAATATAGTCAAGTATGCAACAATGATACCACCTACAGGACTTCCCTTGAACATAGGTAAAACAAACGCAAAAGTCAGGTGGCAAGCGATAAGCAGCAACGAACCTAATACTAACATTGAAGCCGCTTTACCTTTATGGTCAACATAATTACCGAGAATAGGAGTAATACCTACTGCCAAAAGTGGGAAAACCGCAAATACGGTCTCTGCGCTTTGACGCATGTAGCCCATATAGCAGAATATAACTAAAGCTGCAACAGCAATAACCAATAGGCAGTTTTTCATGGCTTTTGTCTTGGAGAAGTTGCTTGAGAAGGCTGCTGCTGCCACGACAAGCATAATACAATATTGGATAACTGTTACTGTGTTGGTAGCCCAAAAAGAATCAGGCGCAACTTCGGTAAATGTAAGGTTGCATTGAAGCATGTTTACAGCATATTTTTGGAACGGGAAGATGGCTGAATAATATAATACACATAATAATGCCACCAACCAGAAACCGCTGCTTGTAAGTATTTTCCCAAGATCGCTGATTTTAAACGGATCATCTTTTTCTTCAGCTTCACCGGTTTGAGCATCGAGTTTCTTATCCATGAAGAAGTACACTATAAACATTATAAGTGCAATCATTAATAGCACTACGCCAAATGCAACAGAACGGGATACATCTATATCACCTCCTAATTTTGCAAAAACTGGTGAGAAAATCATACATGTAGCTACACCTAAGCGCGCCAAAGCCATTTCAGACCCCATAGCCAGAGCCATTTCTCGTCCCTTGAACCATTTAACAATACCGCGAGAAACTGTTATACCAGCCATTTCTACACCACATCCGAATATCATGAATCCAACCGCAGCAAATTTTGCTGATGCCGGCATACCTTGATAGAATGGGGAAATTCCGAGTTCGTCAAATCCCGGTATGTAATTAAGATTATTGGTAAACCATTCTTCCAAAGAACTATCCATAAAACCCTCAGTTACAGCGTACCAATTAATGAATGCACCTATGAGCATAACGGCTCCGGAAAGCACAGCTGTAAACCGTACCCCCATTTTGTCTAAGATAATACCTGCAAAGATTAGGAAAAAAACAAAAACATTAAGAAACGTTTCTGAACCTTGCATAGTACCGAAAGCAGTTGAGTCCCAGCCTCGTGTAGACTGCATTAAATCCTTGATGGGGGATAATATGTCCATGAAAATGTAGCTGAAAAACATCGCTGATGCCAATAACAGCAATGCTGCCCAGCGCATACCTGCTGAATCTCGCAGGGTTTGATTGATTTTTTGTGTTGTTTCCATTTTGTTTATTTTTTGATTATTATTTCATTATTATTTGGGATTTACAACGCGATCACCAAGATATTTTGCAAGCTCTTTGCGGAGATCATAAAGTTCCTGTATTCTTTTTAATAATTCTTCGGAACTCTTTACATCATCTGCATTAGTTGTCAATTTCTTTTGGTTGTCCTTGATTTGACATTTTATCAAAGCATCTTTCCAGTTGTATAGTGCTTGCGGAACGAGATTGTCAAGGCGGTCGAAATCAGTTTTAATAGTTCCGTATCTTGTGTGGATTTTGCTTAAATAGTGCTTGTCACTCACTAATTCCAATGTTATGCTCCTTATTTTATCATCGGGATGGGAAGATAGCTTTTTTTCTATATAATATTTTTGGAACTCAATTATTGCCATTTTTTCTTGTTCTTCAATGTTATTATTAAGTTCCTTTTCACGTTTCTCCAAGTCATGTATGTTGGTAAGTGAATTTTGTATGGCTTTGTAACCTTCTTTTCTTGCTGTTTCCGATGATTCTTTAAGTCTTTCAATAAGTTTGTTGTATTCCTCTCGGTATTCCTCGGAATATGAAATGCAGAGATTGAACATTTTATGGAATAAGTCATGTGAAAAACGAATATTGTCAAGATTCAATTCTTCTTCCACATATTCTAATAGAGAGATGTGATGCTCGCTTTCTCCATCACTGCAAAAATCCACCATACCGTATTTAATAATATAGCGTATTATATCTTTTTCGTATGGATATAAAATCTTGTTGTTGGAGGAATCGGCATTACCCACTTGTGATACTGATTCAGGCTCTTTCTCTTGAAGTAATTCATGAGATACCTGAATAATATCTTCAGTAGCAGCAATGGAGTTATCGTTGATTTGCTCTGCTGCAGATTCCTTTTGTTTTTTTTCGTAGTCCTTTTGCTTATTTGCTAAAATCTTCTTGTTTATTTCCCGGAGAAGAACCTTTTCATCTACACCAAAAAGTTCGCTGCATTCCTTTGTATATACCGAACGTTGTATTTCAAATGGAATAAGAGCTATCGATGTAACAACGTCGCCTATTACTGCTGCTCGTTTTATAGGGTCATTCTTAGCCTCATCAAGCAACATTTTTTTCATGAAACGGATGAAATCCATTTCATTGTTATCAATATATTCTTGAAATTCAGTAGAATTGTGCTTTTTAGAAAAGCTATCGGGGTCATCCCCGTCAGGCAAAAGCAGTATGCGTATGTTAAGCCCTTCAGGTAAAAGCAGGTTGATAGCTCTTAGGGCTGCTTTTATACCGGCAGCGTCTCCATCGTAAATTACCGTTACATTCTCGGTGAAACGGTGAATCATACGAACTTGATTCGGTGTGAGTGCTGTTCCTAAAGACGCTATAGTGTTGTCCATACCTGCTTGATGCATCGACACTACATCGGCGTTTCCTTCTACAAGAAAACACTTGTCTTTCTTTACAATTGACTGTTTTGCCTGATAAAGACCGTAAAGCTCGTTACTTTTTTTGTATATGATCGATTCAGGAGAGTTTACATACTTTGCTTGATCGTTTTTCAGTGTTCTTCCGCTAAATGCGATTATTTTACCCGCAACATTGAATACAGGGAATAAAACACGTCCTTTGAAACGGTCATATCCGCCTCCACGCTTGTCGTCTATGCACAAACCGGTGTCAAACAGAAATTTTTTATTGTAACCCTTGGAAACCGCATCCTTATAGAGGGTATTACTGCTATCGAGCGAATATCCGAGCCTGAATTTTTTTATTATATTACTACTGAAACCTCTTTCATTTAAATATGCGAGACCAATATCTTGACCGTCAGTTGTATTATATAAGTTGTTTTCAAATGAGCTGCATGCAAATTCGTTTACAAGCAACATGCTTTCCCTTTCACTCTGTTCGGCACGTTCCTCATCGGTTAATTCCTTTTCTTTGATTTCGATATGGTATTTGTTCGCAAGATATTTCAGTGCTTCATAATAGGATAACTGTTCGTGTTCCATTATGAAATTTACAGGACTGCCGCCTTTGCCGCAACTGAAACAATGGCATATACCTTTTGCTTTGGAAACGCTGAACGATGGTGTTTTTTCATTATGGAACGGACACAATCCGATATAATTAGCCCCGCGACGGCGTAAACTAACAAAATCAGATACCACTTCTACAATATCGGCTGTATCAAGAATCTTTGCAACTGTAGCTTTTTCAATCATTCCGTTCTTAATATAAAGTCACAAAGTTAATGAAAAAAATTATAGTAGGGCTGTTCATGCTCTGTCAAATTTTTATATCAAGCAAAAAAATGTTATCTTTGTTTTTCATAACGAGTAAATATAGTAACCGGCTCATGGAAGAAGATATAAAGAATTGCATAGAAGTGTTGAATAAAGGCGGATTGATTCTTTATCCTACTGATACAGTTTGGGGGATTGGTTGTGATGCGACTAATCCTGACGCTGTAAAAAAAGTATATGAGTTGAAACGCAGAGAGGATAATAAGGCTATGCTTGTTCTTATAGGTAATGAGAACAATTTAGACCGATATGTAAGGGATGTACCTGATATTGCATACGAGTTGCTTGAAGTGGCGGTGAAACCTCTCACAATAATATATGATAATGGGTATAATTTGGCACACAATCTCTTAGGCGAAAACAACAGCATCGGAATACGTGTGTCGCATGAGGCATTTTCTCAGAATCTATGTAAGCGTTTTAAACGTCCGCTTGTCTCTACCTCAGCCAATATAAGTGGCAAACCGTCAGCTCTTGTGTTTCGTGAAATTTCAAAAGAGATACTTGACGGTGTGGACTATATCGTAAAATATCGTAGGGACGATAACGAAAAACATAATCCTTCAAGCATAATAAAACTAAGTGCCGACGGTTCAATTAAAATTTTGAGAAAATAAATATGATAAGTGCTGCAAGACAACGGGCAAAATACATTATCGGTGATGTTATGTCGGCGATAGTAGCATGGAGTGCGTTTAATGTCGTGCGTTTTTATTTTGGTGGCAGAGCTTATTATGAATTTGCTAATCTTAATGCGTTCCTATTTTCTGATATGGTGCTGATAGGGGATATTGTTTTCCCTATCATGATGCTTTTAGTCTATACCTTATCAGGGTTTTACAATGAAGTCTTCAGAAAATCGCATGTTCAAAATTTAATTACTACCTTTTTTTCATCATTAACCAATACAATTGCAATTTTCTTTATTGCAATGATAAATGATGTAATACTGGAGCATCGAGGGATTAATTATGAATTGATAATTATATTATTTTCTATCCTGTTTGGTGCAACTTTTGTAGTGCGATTTTATATTACTAAATATTCAAATGAAAAATTTGAAAAAGGTGATTGGAAATATAACGCATTGATAATAGGTACTTGTGAGAAGGCTATTGCATTGGGACAAAAACTCAGTCAAGATAGGTCGTCCTATGGATATAATATAGTAGGATATGTACAAGTAGATAGGATAAATAAACAGTCTCAAGGACAGTATACCGTATTTGGTTTTGATGATTTGGATGCTGTTTGTAGGCAATATGATGTTAAAGAACTTATCGTTGTGCCAACTGATAATGATGTGAGTTCTTCAATGGATATACTCAATAGTTTATATGGAATGGGATTGCCGATAAAGGTTTCACCGGACTTATATACTATATTGATAGGTAAAATGCGCTTGTCAAACCTTCGTGGAGAACCTTTGGTAGATATTTCAAGTTGCGGAATGTCGGAATTTGAGAAAAACGTAAAACGATTGATTGATATGGTTTTTTCTGCATTCGCCTTATTGATTTTATCTCCGATATTATTAATAATAGGTATATTAGTAAAATTGGATTCTACCGGAGGTGCTATCTACAAGCAGATAAGAATAGGACGGCACAGAAAAGAATTTACTATATACAAATTCCGAACAATGGTACAAAATGCCGAGGCTGATGGTCGTCCGGCTTTATCCAGTGAGAATGATAAAAGGGTAACGAAAGTGGGTCATGTGTTGAGAAAATACAGGTTGGATGAGTTGCCACAATTCTGGAATGTGCTGAAGGGAGATATGTCACTTGTAGGTCCTCGTCCTGAGCGTAAATACTTTATAGACCAAATCATAGAGAGGGCACCGCTTTATTCTTTGTTATACCAAGTGCGACCCGGTATAACGTCAATGGGGATGGTGAAATATGGTTATGCGTCCAATGTTAATGAAATGGTTGAACGTTTCCGATATGATTTACTTTATATGGAAAATATGTCGTTAGCAAACGATATTAAAATACTTATATATACAATAAAGATAGTTTTTACAGGTAAAGGAGTTTAGGTGTCTTATGCATAATGATTTAGAAGGCAAGAAATCGGAATATTCCGGAGGATGGTTTATGAAAGTTCTTCAATGGCGTGAAAAGCACATCAAGGAGAAAACTTTCATTCTGATATTGGCATTGGTGGTAGGTGTAGCCGGAGGCTTTGCCGCATTGTTATTAAAGGAAATAATACATCACCTTTCAGGACTGCTCACTGCCCATCTCTCTATAAGCAATTACAATTATAATTATTTGATATATCCGGTGATTGGTATTTTGATTGCCGGAATCTTTGTGCGATATGTGGTGAGAGACAACATTTCACATGGCGTAACCCGAGTGTTGTATGCGATTTCTCAAAATAAGAGTCGTTTGAAACCGCATAATATTTATTCTTCTGTTATAGCCAGTTCTGTTACTATTGGGTTTGGTGGTTCGGTAGGAGCTGAAAGCCCTATAGTGTATACCGGAGCAGCAATTGGTTCTAATTTAGGACGAATGTTTCGTCTATCACCTCGGTTGCTGATGCTATTGGTGGGCTGTGGTGCATCGGCCGGTATTGCCGGAATTTTCAAGGCTCCTATAGCCGGGATGCTTTTCACTGTAGAGGTACTGATGATCGATCTTACGGCTGGGTCGGTAATGCCGCTTATGATAGCGTCTATTGCCGGTGCAACCGTGGCATACGCTTTTACCGGTTATGAACTTGAGTTCTTCTTTGCACAGAGCGAACCTTTTTATACAGCCGGCATACCTTATGTGATACTATTCGGTATATTTTGCGGATTTGTCTCCCTGTATTTCAGTAAAGTGATGAATATGATGGAGACAATGTTCGGAAAACTGAAGAATCCTTGGCTGAAATTTGTAGTCGGCTCAGCAATATTAAGTACTCTCATATTTTTATTCCCTCCATTATATGGTGAAGGCTATAATGTCATGAACCTGATGCTTGAGGGAAATCTTGAAAAGATATTTAGCGGTAGTATCTTTTATGAATATAGAAATGATACATGGTGGCTGATAGCTTTTGTGGGGATGATATTGGTTACAAAAGCGTTTGCCACAAGTGCAACAAATGGAGGAGGTGGCTGTGGCGGAACATTCACCCCATCACTATTTATCGGTTGTTTTGCCGGATTCTTTTTTACTCTTGTGCTTAATAACCTTGGGGTGATAGATGGGACTTTGTCGATGAAGAATTATGCACTTATGGGAATGGCAGGAGTTATGGCTGCTGTGATGAATGCGCCTTTAATGGGAATCTTCCTTGCTGCCGAAATGACGGGAGGCTATGAATTATTCTTGCCGCTTTTGATAGTGTCGACTATTTCATACGGTACATTTAAATTGTTTTCACCGTATAGTATTTACACGCAACGTCTTGCTTTACGCGGTGAATTATTGACACATGAAAAAGACCGCAATGTATTAACCTTGTTGAAAATGGATAGTGTAATTGAGAAAGATTTCATGGAAGTGCATCCCGATATGACATTGCGTGAGATGTGTGAGGTAATATCACAGTCCAATAGAAATCTATACCCGGTTACCGATAATAACAATGTGCTTGTAGGGGTGGTTCTACTGGATGATATAAGGAATATTATGTTCCGCCCCGATTTGTATGATAAAATGCGCGTAAGGAAATTTATGTCATCCATGCCTGCGAAAATAGAATTGGGGCAGCCGATGGATACAGTGATGAAAATGTTTGATGATACTAAGGCATGGAATCTGCCTGTGGTCGAACGTGGTAAATATATAGGATTTGTATCCAAATCAAAAATATTTAATTCATATCGTCGAGTGTTAAAGCACTATACCGATGATTGATAATATGATGTTTGTGAGATTTTTGACTGCAATAAAATATATGTATACAAAAGAAAGTTTAAGGATAGTGTTCTATGGAACACCTGATTTTGCTGTAGAGAGCTTGGATCGTTTGGTTCAAGGAGGTTATAATATAGTAGGAGTGGTTACAATGCCGGATAAGCCTGCCGGTCGCGGGCATAAGATGTATTGTTCGCCTGTAAAGGAATATGCTGTAAGTCACGGATTAAGACTGTTACAACCAGTGAGTTTGAAATCTCCTGAGTTTGTTGATGAGCTACGCAGCTTAAATGCCGATTTGCAGATTGTTATTGCATTCAGAATGATGCCGGAAGTGGTGTGGAATATGCCGCCACTCGGTACATTTAATTTGCATGCTTCGATATTACCCAAATATCGCGGTGCTGCACCTATTAATTGGGCTGTAATGAATGGGGATACTGAAACCGGTGTTACCACTTTCTTTTTAAAGCATGAAATAGATACGGGTGATATAATTCAGCAGGAACGCATCCCGATAGGAGTGACGGATAATGTGGGTGTTGTACATGATAAACTTATGACAATAGGGGCAGCTATGGTTATTGAGACCGTTGATGCAATTATATCTGGGACAGTTAAACCAATACCGCAAGAGAAACTACTGAATAAAGATGAAGAACCAACACCTGCTCCTAAGATTTATAAGGAAACATGTAAGATAGATTTTACCCAATCGGCAACAGCTGTGTATAATCATATCAGAGGATTGTCACCTTATCCTGCAGCATGGACTGAGATAAGTGATGCTTCCGGCAATGTTCACACCGTGAAAATATATGAAACGGAATTACCTGATGATAAAATAATAGGTAAACCGGGAACTATGATAACAACAAAAGACAGAATGTACCTTGCTTGTGCTGATGGTTCGCTCGAAGTTAAATACTTACAGCTCGCCGGAAAGAAGCGTATGTCTACGGCTGAATTTCTACGTGGATTTAAACTGTAATATTATCATCGTTTGCCGTTGATGTGGTATCTTCAAGAACCGTAATCGAGCATTTTGCCGATTTGTCTTCACATTCCACAATTACATTAGCCGAACCTATGGCAATGGCATGTATATAGCCGGTGGTATCTACTGTGACTATATCTTGATTGTCGCTGCTCCATTTCAGTTTGATAAGGTTCGGTTCGTTGTATTTACCTCCGGAGAAGTTGATAACGGCGTTAATTCTCATGGAGTCGCCCTCTTCAATGGCTACAGTTTCGGGATAAACGATGATATTTTTTATCTCTAAGTCGTTACTGCATGAAATCATCATGCAAACCGATATAATAATGCAGTATAACAGCTTTTTCATACGTCATTCTATTTGTGTTTATTGAGTGCAAATATAACTTAAATATGTGAGTTTTTTATCTTTATATAAGTTAGAATATTAAAAAATATCGGATGAAATTTGTTAAACGACTAAAGATGATGTAATTTTGCAAAGTTTTTGCGAAAAGTGTATTTATTACAATAATTAATCAGAATTAATCATTAAAAAATATATTCTACAAAATGAATGTAACATTGGATAGAATTGACAACGTGAATGGAGTAATCACACTGTCAATCGAAGAAAAAGACTATCAAGACAAAGTAAAGAAAGAACTTAAGCAAATCGGTATCAAGCATCCGCTACCGGGTTTCCGTCCGGGACACGTTCCTGCAGGATTGTTACAAAAGAAATACGGAAAGGAAGTGCTTGTTGAGGTTGTAAATCGTGAAATCTACGATAATCTTGTAAACTACATACAAGAAAATAAATTGAATATTCTTGGTGAACCCATCATAGCTAATGCCGACGAGGTGAATTTTGATACTATGAAAGATTTTTCTTTCAAGTTTGAAGTGGGTTTCGCACCGGAAGTTAGTTTGACATTAGACAAGAGCGTAACAATACCTTATTATAATATTGAGGTAGATCAAAAGATGATTGATCAGCAGAATGAAATGTTCTGCAAGCGTTTCGGTAAGCAAGTAAAGGGCGAACAAGTAGACGCTACAGCACTTGTAAAAGGTTCTATGGTGGAGCTTGACGAAAACGGAGCAGTAAAAGATGGTGGTATAAACGTAGAATCAACAATCGTTGCTCCTCAATATTTCAAGAGCGAAGACGAAAAAGCTAAATTTACCGATAAGAAAGTAGGAGAAGAAGTAGTATTCAATCCTTGGAATACTTGCAACGGCAATCAAGCAGAAATGACTTCGATGCTTAATATCGATAAGGAACAAGCTGACGTGAAGAGTGATTTCAAATTGACAATCACTGAAATTTTGGTTAACCAAGCTGCAGAGTTGAATCAAGAATTGTTTGACGGTGTATTCGGTAAAGATAATGTTAAGACTGAAGAAGAATACTTCGCTAAATTGAAAGAAATGATTGCTGCACAGCTTGTAAATGATAGCAATTTCCGTTTCACAATGGATGCAGAAAAAGTGTTGCGTGAGCAAGTGGGTACTTTGGTATTGCCAACAGAGTTCTTGAAGAAGTGGTTGGTTCGTCAAGATAATAAGTATACTGCTGAAAACATCGATGAAGAATTCACAAAGATGGTACCTCAGCTTGAATGGCAACTTATCAAGGAACAAGCTGCTAAGCAACTTGAAGTTAAAGTGAATGATGATGACTTGTTGGCTGATGCTAAGCGTATCGCTTACCAACAATTTGCACAATACGGCATGGCAAACGTTCCTGAAGATATGCTTGAAAAGTATGCAAAGGATATTCTTGAAAATAAAGAATATCGTCAACAAATCGTTCAACAATCAGTTGATAACAAACTATACGCTGAAATCAAGAATGCTGTAACACTTGAAGAAAAGACTGTCAATGTAGAAGCATTCAATGCATTGTTTGCAGAAAAATAAATCTTATCTTAATACTGAAATATGGAGAATGACCTTTTGGCATTCTCCATATTTTTTTCTACTTTTGTGTCGAAAGCTCGCGTCGAATGTCTCATGAGAGAGACGGTGGGGTGGGTGTTAAGTTTTTTAAATATAGAAAGACGTTTACTTGACGTTTTATTTTTGATATATCAAAACTTAGGAACTTTTGAACGAGTGTCAAAAATGAAGCAAATGGTAGATGTCTGTGTGGTATGTATATACCCCTATGCACTGTTTCGTGATTGGAACGGTGCATTGGTACGTAAATATACATTATCGACGCAGGCTTCTGTTATTGCTCGTTCTACACTCGTGGGTATCCTAAGACCTTGATATATGGAATGAGCAACGAGTACAGGCTCCTGCGTTTTTCATTTGTATTAATTATATAAATATACTACCTGTTTGGGGAGTCTGGTAGGAGAGATAAAAATTATGGAAAAAATACAGATTTCGGAGTTCTCTAATTGTAAAACAATTGAACAATTGTCGATTAGTTTAGTAAATGCTTATAATGACAATAATAAAATTACTTTTCAAGCTTGTTGCCGTAGTATAGTAAAAGAGATTAAAAGTGATACATATCAATTTAAATCTTTGGAGCATTATTATATTGTATCTAGAGCATTGTTTTATGTGTTAAATGAAATAGGTGCAAATGATAGGAATTACAATAGTATTTGTTATGTTCTATATTATACTTTATTGAAATGTATTTGTATTCGTGGGAACAGAGATTATGATACATATAAGTTTGAAAAAAAAGCGTCATCAAAATTAGCTTTCTTGCTACTCTTTAAAAATAATCAGTTTATTTTGAATGAAATACTTGTGCCACGTTTTAATTCTAAAGAGATCTCTATCACACAATTTAAATGGCAATTAATGGTATTTTATCTTAATGATATACAGTCTAACGTAAATGTTATAATTGATGAACGTATTGAAAAACTGTATAAATATGTATTAAGTCTTGCCGAGTCCATCAGAATTCAGGCTAGGCAGTTATACGATCATCGTAAAGATATTGTTGAGTTTGTAAATGAAACAATGAATGACTTAATAAGATCCATTGAAATAACTTTTGATATTAATGATGAATTTGATTTGTTTTTTGATATTAATGATGAATTTGATTTGTTATGAATTTTTTAAATCTATTCGGAAAAAGTCGTGAGCCTCAAACTATTGACGTTGATTATGAGATAGGGAGGGTTGCTAATTATATGAATGATTATTATGATTGTATTCACGAAATTAATGTTCCAAAGAAATATATTGTGGAGAGAGATTATTTATCTATATGGCATGGTATATGTTCTATAATTCGTGATAGTGTAACTAATGTATGTGATACGGAATGTTTAAGTGGTAATCACTGGTGGAATTTATCATCAGATATGACTAATGTAGCAGCTAAAGTTATTGATAAGTTATATGAAATAGATTGGGAATAATATTGTAAATATTATGCACGTAGAAACGAATTGCATAAGAAGTCAAATAGGAAAAATCACAAAAGTGATTTTGTGAGAGAGGAATTATGAGTTCTGCTTGCAGAACCGAGTGAGATAATAGGCTGTGGCAACGCAGCCTATTATTTTTTATTGGGCTAATAAGGCTAATTGGGCTAATAAGCCCAATGGGGCGAATGGGATTTTAAAATTTCGATATTTCTTGTTATCTTTGGCTTATAATTAGGCGAATTAGCCTAATTTGGCTAATTGATTTTAATCTTATGGTAGAACCATTCTTAAAGCAAAAAGGAAACTTTAGGGACTTAATTGCATTCCAAAAGGCTGAATGTATCTATGATATTACCTATTACTTTGCACATAAATATTTAGCAATAGGAGATAGAACCATAGATCAAATGGTTCAAGCAGCACGTTCAGGAAAGCAAAATATAGCAGAAGGATGTTCTGCTTCCACAACCTCAAGCGAGGCTGAAATAAAACTATTAAATGTAGCACGTGCAAGTTTTCAAGAACTATTACTTGATTATGAGGATTATTTGAGAGTAAGAGAGTTAAATATATGGGATTTAAATAGTGAAAAGGCAGTGCAAGCACGTAAAGTGTGTAAGGAACACAATGATTCTGCTTTTTATAGAAAGGCTATAAGAGAACGTGATGATGAAACTATAGCAAACATTGCTATTACACTCATTTATCAAGAAGATGTGTTTTTAAGAAAATATCTTAACACAATTCAGCGGCAATTTCTTGAAAATGGAGGAATAAGAGAAAAAATGTCGCAGGCAAGAAGAAACTATCGTGATAGTCAGAAATAATTTTCAATATTGGGCTAATGAGGCTTATTTGCCTAATTAGCCCTATTAGCCCTATTAGCCCTATTAGCCCTATTAGCCCTATTAGCCTTATTAGGCTAATAGAATAGTGGATAAAAAATACCCGTGGGAAAATTCCACGGGTATTTTTCACTTTGTATTAATTAATGCTGCGATTATTCTTCATCAAGAAGAATTTCAAGCATCTTGATTACAGATGTTGCAACCGGAGTACCGGGACCGAAGATTGCTGCTACACCTGCTTGATACAAGAAATCATAGTCTTGTGCAGGAATTACACCACCCGCAACAACTACGATGTCTTCACGACCAAGTTTCTTAAGTTCTTCTATTACTTGTGGTACAAGAGTCTTGTGACCTGCGGCAAGAGAAGATACACCAAGAATGTGAACGTCGTTTTCTACTGCTTGGCGAGCAGCTTCGGCAGGAGTTTGGAACAAAGGTCCCATATCTACGTCAAATCCGCAGTCGGCATATCCTGTTGCTACAACTTTAGCACCACGGTCGTGACCGTCTTGTCCCATCTTCGCAATCATGATACGAGGTTGACGACCTTCTTTCTTAGCAAACTCCTCGCACATTTCTTGTGCTTTCTTGAAGTCGGCATCTTGTTTAGCTTCTGATGAATACACGCCTGAAATAGTTTTAATTACTGCTTTATAGCGACCCACAACTTCTTCGCAAGCATCGGAGATTTCGCCCAACGATGCACGAACTCCTGCAGCCTTAACAGCAAGATCAAGTAGGTTACCTTTCTTTGTTCTCACACACTCAGTGATAGCGGCAAGTGCTTGCTTAACGGCTTCTTCGTCACGTTTTTCGCGTAATACTTGAAGACGTTCAACCTGTTCCTTGCGAACTTCGGTGTTGTCGATTTCAAGAATATCAAGAGGTGCTTCTTCTGCAAGGCGATACTTGTTGATACCCACAATGGTTTGTTGTCCCGAGTCGATACGTGCCTGAGTGCGAGCTGCAGCCTCTTCGATACGCATCTTAGGAATACCCGATTCGATAGCCTTAGCCATACCACCAAGTTTTTCTACTTCTTGAATATGCGCCCAAGCCTTTTGTGCAATCTCGTTAGTAAGTGCTTCTACATAATAAGAACCTGCCCATGGGTCAACTTCCTTACAGATGTAAGTTTCTTGTTGGATATAAATCTGGGTGTTACGTGCGATACGCGCAGAGAAGTCGGTAGGTAGTGCGATAGCCTCGTCAAGTGCATTGGTGTGCAATGATTGAGTGTGACCAAGAGCCGCAGCCATCGCTTCGATACATGTACGTCCCACGTTGTTGAACGGGTCTTGCTCGGTAAGTGACCAACCTGAGGTCTGGCTGTGAGTACGCAATGCAAGTGATTTAGGATTCTGCGGGTTGAATTGCTTAACAATCTTAGCCCAAAGCATGCGAGCTGCACGCATCTTGGCAATCTCCATGAAGAAGTGCATACTGATACCCCAGAAGAATGATAGGCGAGGAGCGAACTGGTCGATACTCATGCCTGCATTTACACCTGCACGAAGATATTCAAGACCATCGGCAAGAGTATAAGCAAGTTCGATGTCGGCAGTTGCACCGGCTTCCTGCATGTGATAACCGGAGATTGAGATTGAGTTGAACTTAGGCATATTTTGAGAAGTGTACTCAAAAATATCGGCAATAATACGCATTGAGAATTCCGGTGGATAAATGTATGTGTTACGCACCATGAATTCTTTCAAAATATCATTTTGGATAGTACCTGCCATTTCGTCAAGTTTCGCACCTTGTTCAAGACCTGCATTGATATAGAATGCAAGAACAGGGAGCACCGCACCGTTCATAGTCATAGATACTGACATCTTGTTCAATGGAATACCATCAAACAATACTTTCATATCTTCGATAGAACAGATAGATACACCTGCTTTACCCACATCACCAACAACGCGTTCGTGGTCGGCGTCATATCCGCGGTGAGTAGGAAGGTCGAATGCAACAGACAGACCCTTTTGTCCTGATGCAAGGTTACGACGATAGAATGCGTTGGATTCGGCTGCGGTAGAGAAACCTGCATACTGGCGAACCGTCCAAGGACGCATTGCGTACATACCACTATACGGACCTCTCAAGAATGGAGGTATACCTGCAACATATTCCAAATGTTCAAGACCTTCAAGGTCTTGTTTTGTATATATCGGCTTTACCGGGATAAGCTCCGGAGTAAGCCAAGTTTCGCCTTCAGCAATCGGATTATGCTTAACATTAAAAGCATCGGTTGCGATATCTATATTTTTGAAATTAGGTTTCATAGTCGATGTTATTTTAATAGTTTAGCGTTGAATGCCTTCAAAGTTTCAAGAACATTGCTCTTGACATTCACAAAGTTAGTAATACCAATTGCCTTCAAGTCATCGCTGCATGCAGGAGCACCTGCCACTACAAATTCAGCGCGACCATTCAAATATTTGTATGCTTCAGGTGCTAATTCAGCATATTCATCATCACTTGAGCATAGAACCACTACATCGGCTTCTTTGGCAAGAGCTGCATCAACACCCTCTTGTACAGTTGCAAAACCAAGATTGTCGATTATCTCATATCCGGCACATGCGAAGAAGTTTGAGGAGAACTGAGAACGAGCAAGACGCATAGCCAAGTTGCCGATAGTAAGCATAAATACTTTTGGACGATTGGCTGCGCGTTCGGTAGCAAGGCGAAGATCTTCAAAGTCGCTTGCAGCACGCTTGCTGTTCAATCCTTCAACGGCATTTTCAGCCTTTTCTTGACTGCAACAGCACTTGCAACCGGTTTCTTCAATCTTGTCGTTAGCCATTTCGTTGAAGTTAGGGAATTGGTTGGTTCCAAGCAAGTCTTCTTTACGACGAGCCACATCTGTGTGACGCTTTTCAGCCGATGCGTTGATAGCCTTTTGCACGTCACCTGCAGCCACTTGAGCCGCAAAACCGCCGTTGTCTTCTACTGCAAGGAATACTTTCCAGCCTTCTTGAGCAATAGAAACAGTAAGAGTCTCAACGTAGTAAGAACCACCTGCAGGGTCAACAATCTTGTCCATATCAGATTCCTCTTTAAGTAGAAGTTGCTGGTTACGAGCCAAGCGTTCTGAGAACTCTCCCGGTGTCTTATATTGCTTGTCGAAAGGAACGACAGTTAGTGAATCGATACCGGCGATAACAGCCGACATTGCTTCTGTCTGAGTACGGAGCAGATTCACGTGAGCGTCATATATTGTCTGGTTAAATTCCGATGTGATAGCGTGAACAGCCATTTTACAAGAGCAATCACAAGCCGGTTCATATTGCTTAACAATCTGTGCCCATAGCATACGTACTGCGCGGAATTTAGCGATTTCCATGAAGTAGTTGGTTGATACGCCCATGTTGAATTTAATGCGTTTCGCTACTTCATCGGTAGATAATCCGGCTTCAGTAAGTGCAGTAAGCCATTGATTACCCCAAGCTAATGCATAACCTATTTCTTGATATATATAAGCTCCTGCATTGGTAAGCATGCAAGAATCTACTGAAAGTACGCGTAGTTTCTTGATGTCGGCTACAGTCTTAACCAATTCAACAGCAGTCGCTGTGATGTCGTTAGGGAATGCTATACCTTGCTTTAGCTGGCGCTTGAATGGATTGAAATCGATAGAACCGTTGAATACTTCTTCAGCTTTGTTTGCTTTAATGTAGCTAACCAAAGCTTTGGCAAGTTCTACAGCCTTGCGTGCACAGCAATCGAAGTTAATTTCAACAGCTTGAAGGCAAATGCCGTTCAGCAATGCTGCAATATTCTCTTCAGTAGGTTCAACTTTAAATTTGAAACCAAGAGAATCAACACCTTTGTTAAGAATGTCAAGTGCTTTTTCATTAGCTTTTTTGACATCATCAACCACAATTTCTTGACGAATGAACCAGTTGTTGTTGGTCTTTGTTCCACGAACAAACGGATATTCACCCGGTAGAGAATCTGTTGTTTTTAAATCTTTAATGTCTTCAGCACGATACATCGGCTGTACATTAAATCCTTCATTTGTTCGCCAAACTAATTTCTTCTCGAAATCAGCACCTTTCAGGTCAGCCTCTACTTTTGCTTTCCATTCAGCGGTAGAAATCGGAGGAAATTCGGTAAACAATTTTTCTTTGTTTTCTGCCATAACTAATTAGTATGCAATTTTATAGTAACTTAATTTAGTTCTTTAAGTTGTTTTATTGGTGTAAATATTTCTTTGTATGGAAAAAGAAGTATTCTTTTTGTTGTTTTACATGTGTATATAATTCATGCAAATTTAATAATAAAAATTTGAAAAAGAATGAAAAACAGAATTATTTAAAAAACAAAAGGCTCATTCTGTTTTGAATGAGCCTTATATATGTTAAAAAACGGTGTTTTAGCCTTTAATAGCAGCTATTCCCGGAAGAACTTTTCCTTCGATAGCTTCAAGAAGTGCACCACCACCTGTCGATACATAAGAAACCTTATCGGCAAGACCGAACTTGTTTACACATGCAACAGAATCACCTCCGCCAACAAGTGAGAATGCGCCGTTTTCTGTAGCTTCTACAACAGCATCGGCTATTGCACGTGAACCGGCTGTGAAATTGTCAAATTCAAATACTCCGGCAGGACCGTTCCAAAGGATTGTCTTTGCGCCCTTGATAGCATTTGCAAATTTCTCTCTTGTTTCAGGACCGGCATCAAGACCTTCCCAACCATCAGGAATATTACCGGCGGGAACTACTTGTGTATTGGCATCGTTGCTGAAAGAGTCTCCGGCTACGCAATCAACGCCAAGTACCAAGTTAACACCCTTGGCTTTAGCTTTCTCAATGATGCTAAGCGCAAGATCCAACTTATCATTTTCACAGATTGAAACACCTACTGTTCCACCAAGAGCCTTAGCGAATGTGTATGTCATACCGCCGCATAGAATCAAGTTGTCTACCTTATCCATAAGGTTTTCTATAATGCCAATTTTGGTAGAAACCTTAGAACCGCCCATGATTGCAGTAAACGGACGCTTGATATTGTTAAGTACATTTTCTACAGCGTTAACTTCTTTTTCCATCAAATAACCGAGCATCTTGTGGTCAGCATCGAAGTAGTCGGCGATAACTGCGGTAGATGCATGTTTACGGTGTGCAGTTCCGAAAGCATCGTTGACATATACATCGGCATAGCTTGCAAGAGTTTTTGCAAAATCCTTTTGGCTTGCTTTCATTGCTTTCTTAGCTTCTTCGTAAGCAGGATCTTCTTTTTCAATACCTACCGGTTTTCCTTCTTCTTCAGGATAGAAACGAAGGTTTTCAAGAAGAAGAACATCTCCCGGTTTCAATGCTGCAGCTGCATCGGCTGCCTTAGCGCAATCAGGAGCAAATTCTACATTTGCACCAAGTCGGTCAGCTACAACGTCCTTGATTTGTCCTAATGAATATTTCGGGTTTACTTTACCTTTTGGCTTGCCCATGTGTGACATGATAATAAGACTACCGCCATCAGCAAGAATTTTCTTTAGTGTAGGTAGTGCGCCACGGATACGTGTATCATCGGTTACTTTTCCGTTTTCATCCAATGGAACATTAAAGTCCACGCGAACAATTGCCTTTTTCCCGGCAAAGTTGAATTGATCGATTGTCATATCGTTATAATTTTAAAATTAATATTATTCGTTATTAAACACTATTTCTAAAACCATGCAAAAGTAATAATTCTTTTGCAAATCTCAATCGGTTGGTTTGTTTTTGTCGTTATTCTAAGAATTTTAAATGATACCCTTTTTTGATAGGAGCTGTGACATTTCTTCTTGAAGTTCTTTGGCTTTGGTTCCTGCAACTTCGGCAAAATCATTATCTTTGGAAGCGTGTATAATACCTCTGGATGAGTTAACCAACAGACCGCATTCATCTGTCATTCCATATTTAGCTACTTCGCTTAGGCTGCCACCTTGTGCGCCAACACCCGGTACAAGGAGGAAACTTTTGGGAGCAATACGACGAATTTCTTCAAACATTTTGCCTTGTGTTGCTCCAACTACATACATCATGTTGGTATCATTTCCCCATTCTGCCGATTTGCGCAAAACTTTTTCAAATAGGGGAGTACCGTTTTCGTCTTTTCCAAATTGGAAATCCTGTGAACCTTTGTTTGAGGTAAGTGCCAATAGAATAACCCATTTTTCAGGATAACCTAAAAATGGGGTGACACTGTCTTCACCCATATAAGGAGCAACGGTTATAGCATCTACATTGGTGTGTTCAAACATGCTTTTTGCATACATCTTTGATGTGTTGCCTATATCGCCACGTTTAGCATCAGCAATGATGAAAATATCAGGGTAATTGCTTTGAATGTATTTTACCGTTTTTTCAAATTCTTCAACCCCTTTTGAACCTAATACTTCGTAAAAAGCTAAGTTTGGCTTGTATGCTACTGCATATTCTGCCGTGGCATCGATTATTGCTTTATTAAACTCAAATAATTTCCCTTTGAGGCTTTCCGGCATTTTTTCAATATCAGGGTCGAGACCCACACACAGGAAAGACTTTTTTGCTTTGATGCTGTTGATTAAATCTTGTTTGTTCATATTATAATTCGTTTTCTTTTAATTTCTCTGCATTTTCGGCAACGATTAAGTGGTCTATACAATCCTGTATATCTCCGTCCATAAATGCGCCCAGATTATATATAGTGTAACCTATACGATGGTCGGTAATCCGACCTTGCGGATAATTGTAGGTGCGAATCTTTGCCGAGCGGTCACCGGTAGAAACCATTGTCTTTCGGCGTGATGCAATGTCATCTACATATTTTTGATGTTCTTTGTCGTAGATAAAAGAGCGTAATCGGGTCAATGCACGTTCTTTATTCTTTGGTTGGTCACGTGTTTCGGTACATTCAATAAGAATTTCTTCGACTTCACCTGTGTTAGGGTTTTTCCACATGTAACGAAGTCTCACACCTGATTCCACCTTGTTCACATTCTGTCCGCCTGCTCCACCGCTTCGGAAGGTATCCCATTTTATTTCACCTTCATTTATTTCCACGTCAAACGGTTCTGCTTCAGGTAATACGGCAACTGATGCAGCCGATGTATGTACTCGTCCTTGTGTTTCGGTCGCAGGAACTCGTTGTACACGGTGTACTCCCGATTCGTATTTCAATGTACCATATACTCCTGTACCTGACACCGTGAATACTATTTCCTTGAATCCGCCTGCTGCACCTTCATTAAAACTGGATATTTCAGTCTTCCATCCTTTTGTTTCGCAATACTTCGTGTACATACGGAACAGGTCGCCGGCGAAAATTGCTGCTTCATCACCTCCTGTCCCTCCTCTGATTTCAACAATGGCATTACGGCTGTCTTCCGGATCCTCAGGAATGAGCAGTAACTTGATTTCCTCTTCCATTCGTGGTATCTCAGAGGTATTGGTTTCAATTTCTTCTTTTGCCATTTCTCGAAGATCTTCATCGCTTTCTGTTTCCAGAATAATGCGCGCTTCTTCAATTCCCGATAAGGCGTTTTTGTATTTATTGGCTGCCTTTAGCAGTACTTCAAGATCCTTATATTCTTTACTCAATTTGACGTATCGTTTCATATCGGCAATTACCGACGGATCGGTTATCAGTGTACCGATTTCTTCAAAACGAGCGTCTAATCCTTCAAGTCGTTCTAATAATGGTGTTTGTGCCATGTAATTATTATATGTTATGCAAATGTCACTACAAAATTAGTGAAAAGCTATGTAATAAACGACTGAAAATGTAAAATTTGTATTATGTGTTTTGAAGTTTGCCAAATAATTAAGGAGATATGTCATTATATTTGTACATACCTCCTTGATATATAATATATTTTCAGTTTTATTCCATACCTTTTATGATAGATACGCCGAGACCCGGCTTGTCGGCAGGTATAACTTTTCCGTCTTCAAAAATCAATCCTTCAAATCGGTCATTGGCGATAAGTACGTTGCCATCAAGATCGGTCCAATCAACCATTGGAGACAATTGTGCTGCAGCTGCGATACCGCACGAGGTCTCTGTCATACAGCCAAGCATAACATACATGCCTAATGATTTTGCGAGAACAGCCATTTTATAAGCTTCATGAAGACCTGTACTTTTCATCAACTTTATATTGATACCATCATATACTCCGTTAAATTTTATTACATCAGGCAGTCTTTGAAAAGCTTCGTCAGCAATAATTGGAAGAGGGCTTTTTTCTCTTAGCCAGGCTGTTTCATCAAGCATTTCTTTTGGTAGGGGTTGTTCTACGAATATACAGCCTTTTTCTTTCAACCAATGGCACATTTCCAATGCGTGTTCTTTTGAATTCCATCCTTGATTGGCATCTACGCATAGAGGTCGATCGGTTGCTTTTCTTATTGTTTCAACCAATTCTTTGTCACCCGGAACACCCATCTTTACCTTTAGTACCTTATATTGTTCTGATTCCTTGATTTTTTGTTGAACTACATCAGGCGTATCATTACTTATAGTGAACGACGTAGGATGGATTTTTTCAGGCGACAGACCCCATATTTTATACCAAGGCTGTCCCATGATTTTGCCCAACAAATCGTGTAAAGCAATGTCTATTGAGGCTTTTGCTGCACGATTATTTGGTGCAACAGAATCAACGTATGCAAGAATATCATCGATACGGAAAGGATCGGTAAATTGTGAAAGGTTAAGTGAACTTAAAAATTTTGTTACACTTTCAACACTTTCTCCCAAATATGGAGGCATGGATGCTTCTCCATATCCGATAATTCCATCATATTCCAATTCAACCTGTACGTCCGGCGTTGTTGTTCGGCTTGATTTGGCTAAATTAAAAGCATGTTTCAACTTTAGTTCATAAGGTTTGAATCTTAAAACCAAATGTCCGGTTTTTGCCGTTTGTTTTGTACTGCATCCAAAAGCGGATAATGACATCAAAGATGATGTAGCTAAAATTCCGGCACTTGAACCAAGAATAAATTTTCTTCTATCCATATATTAGTTTTTAAGTTAATTATAAGTCTGTTAGAAATACCATATGTGATCTTTAACGGTTGTGATACCTTTGCTACCTGTTTTACCGTTAATTCGGCTGATAGACAAGAATGGTGTTGTGAGATAGTTTGATGCTTTAGGATCAACGCTGTTGATTTTTACACGACCGGAGCAGTGAATATATTCTCCATCTTTGAGATATATTCCAACATGAGTAACACGTCCGCTTTTACTACCGAAAAAGACTAAATCGCCGAGTTGTGCATCTTTCCAATTTTCAGCCGAAATGATTTCTCCTGTAAGAGCCTGCTGTGAAGCATCGCGTTGAAGAATGATACCATTTGCGAAATAAGAAACTTTTGCTAATCCTGAACAGTCGGTTACCTTAGTGGATGTACCTCCCCACAAATATCCTGAACCCATCATGCGATGAGCTACTTTTTTGATTAATTCCGCATTAAATTCTTGATTTGCCCATGAGCGAAATTCCTTAACGTCATTTTTACTTACATATCCTTCGCGTCCGTCGGGAGTTGCAAGTTTGATGTAATTTCCGCTCTCTCCTTTATATTCAAGTATATTGCCTAATACCAAGTCGCTTACTGTGATTTCACTATCTGGACTTTCTACCAATTGTGATTGATATACAGTGACAATGAATCGTGTGGATTTTCTCCATGTGTCAAATTCCTTTTGTGTGATTTTATGAAGGGAATTACCCGGTACGTATGCGATATATGAATCGGGTGTTTGCACTCTTGCCCATTCGCCGGCGTATTCAAGAATCTTTACAGGTGTTCCCATAATAGATTGCGTAGCCATTTCAGCTGCATGTTTTCCTGCTGTTCTATGTGATGCAATCGACAGTTTCACTATAGCCCAAGGCTTTTCCTGTGTATATTCTAAAACAGAAATGCTGTCGACAAAGTCAATCTTTTTAGTCGATAATGTGTGCAACACATTCTGTTTTAGTATATTATTGTCTACTTTACCTCTAATAATCCATTTGTTTCCCTTCTCTTTTGCTTCAAGTTCAAAGATAGATGTTCTTGAGTCGGGGGCAAGAGCCTTTTTAATTGAACCAAGTAGTTCGGTAACATTTTCTTGCGCAGTTGTTGTACCTAATCCTAACGTTAGGAAGAATGCTGAAATTACTAATTTAGTGGAGAATTTCATAGTGTATATGTATTTATTTTAATGGTGTGATTTTATTTATTTTTAAATCTGATTTCCATTTTGAGATATTTCCATTTTTCCATTCTACTTCACCGGCTTGGAAATCTACGGTTTCACAGCGTATGTATTTTTTCTTGGGTGATAGCTCGCCGCTTATACCCTGATTGGTTGCAAAACGGTATCCGTCTATACCGGTTTTGTAGAAATCTTGGAATGGCTCGTTGTAGGTTGTTCTGCCTCTTGAAATATCGGCAGGAACCCAACCGATTCCTTCGAAATATACTTCAGTCCAGTCGTGATAGCCGGACCATTCGGCTGTAAATTCCCAACCACTTTCCCATCTTGCAGGTATTCCTATACTCCGTAATAAAGATATATAAAGCAATGATACTTGTCCGCAATCTCCGTGGTCTATGTTTAGCACATATTCAGGAATACAAGGGATTGTGCTATAATCTAATGCACCTGCCCAAGGATAATTTGCCGAAATCCATTCATATATCATGGATGCCTGTTTCACAGGATTAGTTTCGTTGCCTATTATTTCTATGGCAAGGGCTTTCATTTTGTCATTCACCAAAATATGTGGTAATACTTGGCATGTGTTTTTCTTGTATTCTTCACTTTGAGTGTCATACGGTTTTAAATTGCGTAGTATACTGCCTTTGTGGAATACTTGTGCGCCTACCTCATAGCTGAATTTAAGTTCAAATCGTGTCGGCTTATTCTTCTCAGCCTTTTGTTCCATGTACACAGTGTGATGTATACTGTTTTCTGAATGAACAGGAGTTGAAGACGATGATATAATCTCAAAATTACGTTGTCTGCCATTGTCGAAAGGGAAAGGTAACCATGCTTTTATGGTTTCTCCGGCAGGCACTTCATTAGCCGGAATCTCAATAAAAAATGTGGCTTCAACTTTCTTCCAATCTCTCACGTTGTTTTCATCGGCTTTTTGAGAAAGGATGTATTCACATTTTTTATGAACTTCTGTATACTCTTTTTTCTTTTCCAATGAAATGTCACTTGCATACAAATCCTTGTTAAGCAATCCGAAGTTTCTTATTGTCTTTCTAAACCAACGCTCTTGACCATCTATTATTCGGGTTTCCAAATATTTTTTTGTTTTCCATTCTTCAATCTGATTATCTGTCGCAGTTGGGACTTTTTCAAGAAGAAGTTTTTTTCCTTCATCGGATGTAAGCCTGAAGTCACTCCTTATACGTGACATAATGGCTTGTAGTGAATCGATAAATAATGCATACTGCTTCTTCTCTTTTTTGTTAAGCTTGCTTACAATTTCTTCTACTTGCGTGAAATTGCCGTTATTTAAGTGGTTTACTGCTTCTTCTTTCCATGATTGAGCATAGACACAACCGCTGATTGCAGTGCATACTGCAAGTGATAGTAGTTTTTTGTGATTTCTGTTAAGCATAGAAGTTAATGTTTATACTTCACAAATATAGCGAAAAATAAATTAACCACAGAAATGAATAAGGTTTTTTTGTCGTTTTGGTGTAAAATATCTTAAAACATTAACATAAAATGCGGGCACTTCTGCTAATTGATTATATTTGCGGAAAACTGCGAATATGTATGTAGCTAATGTTGAAAAACATTTTGAGACCGGTCACATATATATCGCATATTGTAAATATAATTATATGACAAAAATGAAGATGGAAAACAGAATATTAATTCTGATTATAATATTACAGAGTATCAGTCAAATATGTGTTGCTCAAGTTGATTACTATACGCTGGTTGACTCTGCTGAATCGTGTATTAAAGAACATAGATGGGATAGAGCGGAGTTGTTCTTAAAAAGAGTGTTGACAGAATACCCTGATGATAACAATAATTCTCTTATTCTTTCAAATCTTGCTACTGTTCAGCGTTATCAGGGAAAGAATGTGGAAGCGTTGAAGAATTATTCCTATGCGATAAATATGACGCCTAATGCTGTGACTTTGTTGAAAAACAGAGCATCGTTATATTTGGATATGGATAGTGTTGAAGATGCGTGCAATGATTATGAAAGAATCATTCATATCGATGAGAATGACGAAGAATCACGATATTATCACGGCATTTTATCGATTAGATTGAATAGAATGGAAGACGCAAAGAAAGATTTTGACTATATTTTGTTCTATAATCCGGCATCGGGATTGGGACGAGAAGGGCTTGCTCTGTGGTATAAAGAACGAGCTGACTATGTAGAAGCTGTAAAGCATTACAGCGAAATAATCAAACAGCGACCTACTGCAATTTTATTGTCAAACAGAGCCGAGTGCTATTTGGCTTTAAAACGCTTGAATGATGCTGGCGAGGATATAAGGAAAGCTTTGGAAATGTCGCCTGAAGACGGCTATTTATATGTGCTGAGAGCAAAATTACATAAAGCACGTTTTAGTAAAGATGATATGGAAGCCGATTTGCGGCAGGCTGAGAAATTTGGAATAGACCGCGAACTTGCAATGCAAATTTTAAATAAAGGAAAATAGCGTGCAGATTTGCTAATGTGATAAATTCGTAGTAAATTTGTTCTATGATTTCAGTTCTTGACCATATTGAATATTTGGCAGCAAAGCATGATTGTGTAATCGTGCCCGGACTTGGTGCATTTATTTCTCAGTATTCATCGGTGAAGTCTTCAACCGGATTAGTCGTTGCGCTAAGGCGGAATATTGCGTTCAATACTGAAGTTAACTATAATGATGGGTTATTGGCTAACTCAATTGTGCGACGTGAAAATGTAAGTTTTGAGGTATCGCAAAGTGTGATAAATGAGTATGTATGCTCATTACGTTCACAACTAAAGCATGAAGGTGAAGTACCGGTTGGAAGATTGGGCTTTTTCAGATACAATAATGATGATACTATGGAATTTTTTCCATTTGTGTCGGCGAAATCGGGTAATGAGTATTTTGGCATGACGCCGCTTACAATAAAGCCACTTTCTATATATACCGGAAAAGAGGAATCCACTGATGCTATACAAAACGGTAATAGCAGAGTGCTCCCGTTGATGCATAGATTCATGCGTGCGGCTGCAACCGTAGCTCTGTTGATAGGATTGACATTTATTTTGTCTACTCCGATAGTAAACTACGATAAACAGGATTATGCCGATTTTAATGCTTTCACGCTAAAGAAATCATTACAGCAGAGTGTAGGAGATTTGTATATCGCTATACCGGTCGAAAAGGAACAACCGATGAATGATATAGTAGCGGTTGAGACAGAGGATAAGACTGATTTAATTAAGGAATCGGATGAACAGATCGGTAAATATGGTCTTGTGGTTGCTTCATTGGCTACACAAAGTCAGGCTGAAAAATTTATAAAGGAAACAGGGCTGAGTAATTGTAAAATAGCCAAATCATCAACTAAATACCGTGTATATATTGCACATGGTACTTTTGAGGAAATGTGTAATTTAAAAAGTACTCAATATGCTCAAAGCGATGCTTGGGTGTGTCGCATTAATCGTTAGTTAATTCTAATTCTGATATGATATAAATAAAAAAGGGATAAATCATACGATTTATCCCTTTTTATTATAATGAAACTTAGGATTTTATTCAGCTACAACTTCAAAAGGAACTTCAACAGAAACTTCCTTGTGCAATTTGATAACTGCAACATAAGAACCAAGTGCTTTAACAGCGTCCTTGATATTGATGATCTTACGATCTACTTCATGACCAAGTTGAGCAAGGGCATCAGCAATTTGGATATTGTTTACTGAGCCGTAAATTGCGCCTGTTGCGCTTGTCTTTGCTGTAATTGTTAGGGTTACACCTTCCAATGATGCTGCCTTAGCTTCAGCGTCAGCTTTGATTTTTGCAAGCTTGTGTGCGCGTTGCTTTAGAGTTTCAGCAAGTTGTTTTAGTGCAGAAGGTGATGCAATGACTGCCTTACCTTGTGGGATAAGGTAGTTACGACCGTAACCGCTCTTTACTTCTACTACATCGTCCTTGTATCCAAGGTTTGAAATATCTTCTTTTAATATAATTTTCATAAAACAAATCCTCCTTTAAAAATTATTTCATCAAATCGGTTACATAAGGAAGAAGAGCAAGGTGACGAGCACGCTTAACAGCTTGAGCCACTCTTCTTTGGAACTTTAATGAAGTACCTGTGATGCGACGAGGAAGGATTTTACCTTGTTCGTTCAAGAATTTCTTCAAGAATTCAGGATCCTTGTAGTCGATGTATTTAATACCGCTTCTTTTAAAACGGCAATATTTCTTCTTCTTGATGTCCACTGAAAGTGGAGTAAGATATCTGATTTCTGATTGAGCTTGTGCCATATTACTTTTCCTCCTTTACTTCTTCGTTAGCATTAGTTTTTGCGCCTTTTAGACTTCTTCTCTTAGCTGCATATTCAGCTGCATACTTGTCAAGGAAGAATGTCAAGAAACGTATAACTTTTTCGTCACGGCGGAATGCAATTTCCAATTTCTTGATTAGAGATGGCTCTGCATCAAACTCGATTAGATTGTAAAATCCGGTAGTTTTCTTCTGAATTGGGTAAGCAAGTTTGCGAAGTCCCCAATTTTCAACATTCACAATTTCTGCACCATTGTCAGTAAGGAATGTTGTGAATTTTTCTACCGCT
>X67_European_Roe__coassemble_35_pt1 | contig 29517 bp, 22 predicted proteins | sample X67_European_Roe__metabat2_low_PE_011 | metagenome-assembled genome bin X67_European_Roe
ATATATACGTTGTCATTTTCATGATATTGGCATGCCTCGTTTCTGTTGAAAAATCATTTGCGTTGCCTGCCGATTTTTATGCAACAGAATCAATGCTCGCAAAAGGGAAATGGGTCAAGATAAAAACCTCCGGCAGTTCCTTACACGAAATCACTGCAAGCGACCTGAGCAACTGGGGTTTCAAGAATCTAAATTCAATAAAAGTATTCGGGTGCGGTGGTGCGCCCTTATCTACCGTATTAGATTCAAAACAGACCGATGATCTCGTTCAAGTTCCGGTACTGAACACCGGCAACCGCATTGTATTCTACGCACAAGATGTAACCACATGGAAGACCGACCCGGAATTCGGATTCATTCAACATCAACATCCATACGCTACGGAAACATTCTATTTCGTTACCGACCGCGATGACATCGAACAACTGCAAATAAGCGAACAGGATGCCAAGCCGTCAACAGGCTCTGATGAAATCACCACTTACACCGAACGCATATTCCATGAACAAGAAAGCACATCGCCTTGCGAATCCGGGAACTACCTGCTCGGCGAAGATTTCAGATTCACCACATCTAAAGAATTTAAATTCACGCTCAACAAATATATCACAGGTACTCCGGTAAAAATTCTTACCGCATTTGCAGCAAAAACCACAGGCGGCAACGGCAGCACGCTTACATTCTCCGTCGACGGCAAAGCCCTTGAGTCGTCAAGCAGCGACAGAATACCGGCTATGAGCAACAATGGATATTCTTTGATAAATACCACCAGGTCTATCAAAACCATAGAGTCTGCAAACAACGAATTTACATTCTCTATAAAATTCACACCCACGGGAACTGTAATGAATGCCAATCTTGATTATATCACTATCAATTATACGGCAAGCATATCGACCGCAAGAGGTTTCCGCACCACAATAAACACATCGGTAAACGACATCATCAGCGTAACCTCTTCCGGTGAAAGCACCCGGGTGTGGGACGTAACCACACCGCACATGCCTGTAGCTTTAAGCGGTGAACTGAGTGGAAGCAACTACCGTTTTTCACCTATTGTTTCAGGATACCGGGAATATTTCCCTTATGACGATGCCGTCACATATCCACGTCCCTCACTCGTCGAGAAAGTAAGTAATCAGAACCTACACGGTGAAGACATCCCGGACATGATAATCATCACTCCAAGCGAATATAAAGAACAAGCACAACGCATTGCCGACCTGCATTTACTGCTTGACTCGATGCGTGTTTTAGTGGTGGAACAACAAAAAATTTTCAACGAATTTTCTTCAGGCATACCCGATTTTATGGCATATCGCAAACTCGCTAAAATGTTCTATGACCGAGGAAGCGATGAAAACGGACATAAATTAGGCTACATATTGCTGTTCGGCAGAGGAACTTACGACAACAGGCAACTCACTTCTTCGGTAAAAGCGTTGAAATACCCCAAACTGCTCACTTGGCAAACCGACAACGGAACCGATGAAATAGATTCCTATACAAGTGATGACATGCTGGGCATGTTGGATGACGGCTCAGGAGCAAATATCAGTTCAAACACAATGAACATTGCTGTAGGTAGAATGCCGGTAAAAAGTGTTACCGAAGCCAAGAACACTGTAGACAAATTATATTCATACACCACAAAGCAAGACTTCGGCACATGGAAAAACAATATACTGATTATAGCCGATGACATGAACAACGCCGTACACATGGAGCAAGCCGATGCCGTCATCAACAATCACAAGCGAAACGGCGGAAGTAACTATGTCTACAATCGAATTTATCTTGACGCCTTTGAAGTTGAAAGCACTGGTTCGGGACGTTCATATCCCGAAGCACGAAAAAAAATGTTCCAGAAATTGAATGAAGGTGTACTATATCTCAACTACATAGGACACTCCGGAAATCTCGCTTGGTCACATGAAGGATTACTAACATACAACGACATTACCGGATTATACCTGAAACATCTACCGTTAATGCTTACTGCATCATGCGAATTTACCCGGCTCGACAAAATAGACGAAACCGGAGGAGAAACGCTATTCCTTAACCCGAGAGGAGGTGCTATAGCTCTCATAAGCACAGCCCGACAAGTCATGATTTCCGATAACGGTTCGCTTAACAAACACATTGCCAACTACATGTTCAATTACGACCGAGACGGTAAGCACTATCGTATAGGCGATATACTGCGGTTAGGCAAGAATGCTATGGGGAATAATACCAATAAGTTGAAATTCTTCCTTATAGGAGATCCTGCATTAAGATTGTCTTACCCTACTTACGGGATCAAACTCGAATCCATTAACGGCGAGAATATCAGTGATAGCAATATGCCTGTATTCAAAGCAAGGCAATCAATGACACTAAAAGGGTACATAGTGGATGAAAAAGGCAACAAGGCAACAGATTTCAACGGTTCGGTTATTCCCACACTCTATGACACAGAAACCGAAGTCACCACACACGGATACAGCAGCCAAAGCTCAAACGATGGCAAAGTGCATGTTTTCCTCGACCGCTCCAATAAGCTGTCGATAGCCAAAGATTCTGTCATAAACGGAGAATTCACAGTACAAGTTGCTATTCCGTCTGAAATAAATGCTCCATCTGCATTTGACAACTACACTCCGGGAATGATAAACTTCTATGCAAGCAGCAATGAAGGCATAGAGGCTAACGGTAACAACGAGCAATTCTACATCTACGGTTATGAAAGCGATACCGAGACCGACACAATCGGTCCTGAAATCAAAATGTTAGTCCTCAATACCGAATCCTTTAAAGACGGGGACAACGTGAACGAATCCCCTCTTGTCATCGCAAATATCAGCGATGAAAGCGGAATAAATCTCTCAAGTAGCGGAATAGGACATCAAATGACGCTCATGCTCGACAGCGTAACCACCTACTCCGATGTATCATCCTACTACAATCCCGACTTTTCCAATACAGGAAATGCCGGATACATAAACTATAGTCTGAGCGACCTGTCTGAAGGCAGCCACACATTAAGGCTTAAAGTTTGGGACACATTCAATAATTCTTCAGAACAAACCATTTCTTTCAACGTCATAAAAGGTATGCGTCCTGAGATGTACGACGTGTATGCAATAGGCAATCCGGCTACGACCGAAACAAAATTCTACATCAGACATAATCGCCCCGACGCACTCATCACAGTATCCATTTATGTTTACGACCTGATGGGACGGCTTGTGTGGAGTACTCAAGAAAGCGGTAAGAGCGATATGTTCACTTCATTCCCTATCACATGGAATCTTACCGATATGTCAGGACGACGCATTCCAAGGGGTATATACGTCTATAAGGCAGGAATCTCCACCGATGGGGTAAAAGAGACCACCAAGGCAAAGAAAATAGCGGTTACAGCAGAATAACCCGCATTATAAGACATAGCAACGAGTTAAAAACTATTGTTTTACTTTGTTCTTAGCGGGTCTTGCACTATCTTTGCATATTGAATAAATAAAAAAACGAACCTCCAATGAATAAAGACAAATCGGTATTCCGGTGCGGAGCTGAAAACGGCATTTCATTCGGCTTATACCTGTCGGCAATATTTTTCTCATTTGTTTATGGCAATGCCTCATTATTTATCAGCACAGCCGGGTTAGTTCTCATATTGGCTATCCCGATTGTATTATTCAGATACATGCGCCGATACGGCAACACACACATCGAGACCTCCAATTTCAGTTTTCTGTGGATGCTTGGGACAATGACAGTCCTCTTCGGTTCGCTCATTTGTGCAGCGGTCACTTATATTTGGCTTGACATCATAATGCCCGACTCCATTTTCAATCAGGCAGAAAGCACATTGGCGGCATACGAACAAATTCCGGAATTAAAGAATCATGAACTCACAAAGGTTCTTCGCCAAGCCATAGAGAATAAGTCTTTACCCACAGCAATAGAATTTGCAGTCCAAATGCTTGGGTCTACATTCTCGATAGGTGTAATTCTCTCATTGATTATAGCACCGCTTGCACGACCGGTAAAGAGATTCAGAAAACAATAGCAGCAATTAAATAAAGCATAACGACAAAATGGATATTTCGATAGTAGTTCCTTTATATAACGAGGCAGAATCACTGCCTGAATTAGAAACATGGATTGCACGAGTAATGCGCGAGAACAGTTTCTCCTATGAAATACTGTTCATCAACGACGGCAGTACCGACGAATCATGGGAAGTAATCAAGAAATTACAAGAACAGAATCCTTGCGTAAAAGGCGTATGTTTCAGACGCAATTACGGCAAGTCCCCGGCTCTTAACACAGGATTTCAACGTGCACAAGGCGATGTTGTGATCACGATGGATGCCGACTTGCAAGACAGTCCCGACGAAATACCGGAACTATACCGCATGATTACACAAGATGGCTACGATCTTGTGAGCGGCTGGAAAAAGAAACGCTATGACCCGCTGTCAAAAACTATCCCCACCAAGTTGTTCAACGCAACGGCTCGCGCAGTAAGCGGCATATACCTGCACGACTTCAATTGCGGACTTAAAGCATACCGTAAAAAGGTGGTAAAGCACATTGAAGTATATGGCGACATGCACCGATACATTCCGTTCCTCGCCAAGGCTGCAGGATTCAAAAAGATAGGTGAGAAAGTTGTACATCATCAAGCGCGCAAATATGGCGTAACAAAATTCGGGCTTAACCGCTTTGTAAACGGATACCTCGACCTTGCCACACTATGGTTTCAAACCAAATTCGGCATAAAGCCTATGCACTTTTTCGGATTGCTTGGCAGCGTGATGTTCCTGCTCGGACTGCTTTCGGTCATCGCAGTAGGAGCTACCAAATTATACAATATGCACATGGGTAACCACTACATTTTAGTTACCGATTCGCCATATTTCCACCTCTCGCTCACTGCCATGATTATAGGGACACAACTGTTTCTGACCGGTTTCATAGGCGAACTTATTGCTCGCAATGCACCCGAACGCAACCATTACGAAATTGAAGAAGAACTATAGTTCAATTAACTACAAAATGAGAAAAAATTCCGTTATAATATCACTCGTTTTTGCATCATTGGCATTGCTGATTTCTTGCAACAGCAGCGAATGCTTTAACAACCAAAGCACTCTGCCGCTCGCTGGTTTCTATTCAATGCAAAGCCAAAAGGCTGTCACAGTGGACTCGCTCACCGTGTACGGAATAGGCGCACCCGGAGACTCTATCCTGCTCGACAACGGCAAAGCCACTACACTCTATATGCCGATGCCACTTTCGGGAAATTCGGTGCGTTATGTATTCCACTATAATCAAAAGAAACTGGACTACATAGAATTGAACGACACTCTTACCATAGGCTACAACTGTTACCCGCAATTCGTGTCAAACGAATGCGGAACAATATACAAATATGATGTAACGGATTTCAGCTACACCGACCACCTGATTGACTCCGTAGCAATACCTACGATGGAGTTCAATAATATCGACATGGAAGTAATAAAAATTTTCTACCGAACTGCTACAGAATGAAAAAGGCTGTTATCATAATATTGGTTTCTTTGATATGCTCCGCCAATTGGGCTGTAGCACAAAAACGCCGTGCCAACCCGGTAAAAGAAAATTACAACACTATTCTTCCTGCCGACATCAAGAACCAAAAGAAACCTCCGTTTACAAAGAAAGTCCCCGGGCTGAAGGCTGATACAATCATCAGAGACACATTGTTTATTGCAGTAGATACAACTAAAAAGCATATAAAGTACCCAAAACTGAACAGTATCATTATAGGAGCTAACATTTGGGATCCTTTGATGAGACTGATGGGACAATCCTATGGAGGTATAGGGTTCTCTGCCGAACTCAGCATGTGGAACAAATTGTTCCCGCACATAGAATTGGGCGTAGGCTCTGCCAACAACACTCCGGAAGACATGAATTTCACTTATAAAGGGAAAACCTCACTCTATGGAAAGATAGGGGCAAGATACAATTTCACTCATAACAACACTTCCGATTATCAGGCTTTACTCGGACTGGACTTTGGGTATTCCAACTTTAAATACAGCATTGAGAATGTAACCATAGATTCCGATTATTGGGGAGAACACATCACAACGTCTCTCCTTGACCAAAAGTCACATGCAACATGGGCTGAACTATCGTTTTCACTAAGAGTGAAATTGATTAGCAGCATATCTATGGGATGGTCATTCATATATCATTTCAAACTATCGGAAAAGAAAAATCCGCAGTCTACAGCATGGTATATACCCGGATTCGGAAACAGGGATGCCAAAGTAACGGGAGCTTTTTCCGTTTACTACACATTACCTATTAAAAATAAAGGTACTAAAGCCTTAGAAAAAGACGCCTACACAGGAGAACCGCTTAAAGACTGAGAATCTGCTTAAAATTTTATTAGAAAAATTTTATTACAGCTATGCTCAAAACATCTTTCGATTTTCACAAAATCAGTCTTTTTCTTTTCAAAATATCATCACAAACAAGGATTTCAATCACAAATTGTTAGCTTAATACATTTAAATTTTATACTTTTGCAAAAATATTTATTATAAGCAATAAAACAACAATATTATACTATGAACAAAATTGTGAGCAAATCACATTTCTCCGAAAATGTAGTAAAGCTCGTAGTAGAAGCTCCTCTTATCGCTAAGTCGCGTAAGGCAGGGCATTTTGTTATTGTCCGTTGTGGAGAACACGGTGAACGTATTCCGCTTACCATATCTGATTCCGACATAGAACACGGCACTATAACTTTGGTAATACAAGCAGTGGGTGCATCTACCCGCAAAATATGCTCCTTGAACGAAGGCGATTACATTACCGATGTGGTAGGACCTTTGGGACAGGCTACACACATCGAGAACTACGGTACGGTAGTGTGTTGCGGCGGTGGTGTAGGCGTTGCCCCGCTTCTTCCCATAGTAGTGGCTTTGAAAGCTGCAGGCAACAGAGTGATAAGCGTTCTCGCTGGAAGAACAAAAGAGTTGATAATCCTTGAGGATGAAATCCGTCGCCATAGCGATGAAGTTATCATAATGACCGATGACGGTTCTTACGGAAAGAAAGGTTTGGTTACCGCAGGAGTAGAAGAAGTAATCCAACGCGAAAAAGTAGATAAGGTGATAACCATAGGACCGGCTATCATGATGAAATTCGTAGCACTGCTCACAAAGAAATATGAAGTACCAACCGAATGCTCGCTCAACACGATTATGGTGGACGGAACGGGCATGTGTGGCGCATGTCGTATCACAGTAGACGGAAAGACCAAATTCGTATGCGTTGACGGTCCTGAATTTGATGCGCACAAAGTGGATTTCGACGAAATGCTTATGCGCTTGAAGTCTTACAACTAACAAAAATGCAGCAACAATGGAAAACAACGATATATTGGCGCAATCACGCAATGAGGAATGGCGTGAAATATTGAAAAAATCAAAGAACGCTAAAGAGCGTACTTCTATTGAGCGTGTGAAGATGCCGGAACTTTCACCGGCATACCGCATCACTTGCAAGGAAGAAGTAAACCAAGGTATTACCGAGGAGATGGCATTACTTGAAGCATCACGCTGCCTCGACTGCCCCAATCCGCAGTGCGTAACAGGCTGTCCGGTAAATATCAACATTCCTAAGTTCATCAAGAATGTAGAGCGCGGGCATTTTACCGATGCGTTGAGCGCAATTAAAGAGACCAGCGCACTTCCTGCCGTGTGCGGACGTGTTTGCCCACAAGAAAAACAATGCGAAAGCAAGTGCATGTATCACAAAATGGGTAAGCAGCCTGTAGCCATCGGTTATCTTGAACGATTCGTTGCCGACTACGGACGCACTCATGAGAGTGAGACAAAACCGGCTGAAATATCTTCAAACGGTATCAAAATTGCCGTTGTTGGCAGTGGACCCGCAGGACTTTCTTTTGCCGGAGATATGGCAAAGCGCGGCTATGACGTAACAGTATTTGAAGCACTTCATGAGATAGGCGGTGTATTAAAATACGGCATTCCGGAGTTCCGCTTACCTAATGCTATAGTCGATACAGAAATTGACGGTTTGCGCGCACTTGGGGTTAAGTTCATCAAGGATTGCATAGTGGGGAAGACCATAACATACGAAGACCTTCATGTTGAAGGATTTAAAGGTATATTCGTAGCTTCCGGAGCCGGGCTGCCTCGTTTCATGGGGATTCCGGGCGAAAACCTCAACGGTATTATGTCAAGCAACGAATACCTTACTCGTATCAACCTCATGGGTGCCGGCTCTGACGGATGGGATACTCCGGTACTCAAAGGTGACAACGTAGCTATCATTGGCGGAGGAAACACCGCTATGGACTCTGTACGCACCGCTATACGTTCAGGGGCAAAAAGAGCTATGTTGATATACCGACGAAGTGAAGATGAAATGCCGGCACGCGCCGAAGAAATCAAGCATGCCAAAGAAGAAGGAGTTGAATTTATGACACTTCACAATCCTGTAGAATACCTCGGAGACGAAAAAGGACGCGTGCGCGCCATGCGAGTACAACGCATGGAATTAGGTGAACCCGATGCATCCGGTCGCCGTTCACCCATTCCAGTGGAAGGTGCAATAGAGGAAATACCGGTAGATTTGGTAATCGTGAGTGTTGGCGTTTCCCCCAACCCCCTTGTACCTCGTTCTATCGAAGGACTTGAAGTGAGTAAACGCAACACTATTGTCGTAGATGAAGAATCAATGAAATCATCACTCGACGACATATATGCCGGTGGAGACATTGTACGCGGTGGTGCTACCGTAATACTTGCTATGGGAGACGGTCGCCGTGCGGCAGCTCACATGCACGATGCACTAAGCAAATAAAATTCAAAAAAAACATTATACTATCTCATTATAGTACAAGACATTGCGAATGCCCGAAAAAAATCGGGCATTTTTTATTCTATAAATATTTGTAGATTTTGAAAAAATGCGTACCTTTGCACTCGGGTAAGTCCTATACGGCCAGCTCCTTGTCAACTCCCCCAGGTCTTGACCGAAGCAAGGGCAGCAGGTTGTAGCGGCGCGATGTAGTAAGCTTGCCCTCTTTGCCTCTTTAGCTCAGTTGGCCAGAGCACGTGATTTGTAATCTCGGGGTCGTTGGTTCGAATCCGACAAGAGGCTCAAAAGGAATCAACTTTCAGTTGATTCCTTTTTTATATTAAAGTCAGGCTTAATATGCCAAGCAGAAGTTTAAAATCAGCTGATATGAGAATTTTTTTGCACTCGCATTGTAATGCAATTTACATACTACTCGTTTCACTACTTGTTGTATTTTTATTGGCAGACTATATACCTAACGTGAATACATTCATCACACCACCGGTTGCATTGTTCCTCGGTCTGGCGTTTGCTCTGATATGTGGCAAGGCATTTCCTGCATTCAACAAGAAGATGTCAAAGAAACTCTTGCAATACTCCGTCATTGGTCTCGGATTCGGCATGAACCTGCAAGCATCACTTGCATCGGGCAAGGAAGGTATGGCTTTCACGATAATATCAGTTGCCGGTACGATGCTCATAGGCTGGTTCATCGGACGAAAACTCTTAAAAGTGAATCGAGACACCTCATATCTCATCAGCTCCGGAACAGCCATTTGCGGAGGAAGTGCAATAGCTGCAGTAGGACCGGTAATAAAAGCTAAAGACACCGATATGTCGGTTGCCTTAGGTACAATATTCATACTCAATGCCATTGCCCTATTTATTTTTCCTATCATAGGACATCTGCTCGGCATGAACCAAGAACAATTCGGGTTATGGGCAGCAATAGCCATTCATGACACCAGCTCGGTAGTCGGGGCTGGAGCTGCATACGGGGAAAAAGCTCTCGAAGTGGCAACCACGGTTAAACTAACCCGTGCTTTATGGATTATCCCGCTTGCAATTACTACTTCGTTCATATTTAAGACAAAAGGGCAAAAGATTTCTATTCCGTGGTTCATTCTTTGGTTTGTAGTGGCAATGATAGCAAACACCTATATATTGAGCATGACCGAAACTGGAATTGAAATAGGTAACGCCGTTAACGGACTTGCACGTAAGACACTTACACTCACGCTATTTTTCATAGGTGCATCACTCTCGAAAGACACACTAAAGGCTGTGGGCATAAAGCCGCTTATCCAAGGAATACTCCTATGGATAATCATAAGTCTTTCCACCCTTGCCTATATATATTGCTATTAATCAGCAGCATTATACAGAAGTTGTTTTAATTTATTTCGAGATTATTTTAAGAAAATTCAAAACAGCTTCTTAATCCATTTTTTTGTTTCTTCAAGAGATTTGCCGGTGCGATGAGCATAGTCGATGAGTTGGTCTTCCCCTATTTCCCCTATCACAAAATAACGACTTTCAGGATGTGCAAACATCAACCCGCAAGTACTTGCCGCCGGTGACATCGCCCCGTTTTCGGTAAGAGTTATGCCTATTCCCGACACTGCAAGCAACTTATCAAGCGTAAAAATTACACTCTGGTCTGGCAATGAAGGGTAGCCGACAGCCGGACGTATACCACGGTAGTATTGTCTTAACAGATTGCTCACATTGTTATCCTCATTATGAGCATATCCCCAAAATTCCTTTCGCACTCTCTTATGAATAAATTCCGTCGCAGCTTCCACTAAGCGATCGGCAAGTGTCTGCATAAGCATAGACTTATATTCATCACCGGCATCACGATACCCGGCTATCATATCATTTATACCCCTACCTACCGTTACAGCAAATGCACCCAAATAATCATCGGCAGGAGCAACATAATCACATAGAGACAGCGACACTTCGTCGTCTTTTTTAGTCTGTTGACGCAACATCTCAATTCGTTCTCCCGAAACGACTACAGATTCTCCGTCACGATATGCAGGAAACAGACCGATTCTCGCCTTTATACTATCTCCGGCAAAATGTTCCATTTCATCAAGTGCCTTGTTTGCCTCCTTAAACAACTGCATGGCTTGAGCCGCTGCATTCATGTCCTTGGTATCATGCCCTGCCAGCCATACTGCACGCATGCAGTCACAACCTTTCACATCGGCAATACTCGCAAACGACGCATCAAGTTTCCATGTAGTAAAGAACGGTCGCCAATTTATAAAGTTACGAACTTCTGATACTGTTACACTATACATTTCCACACCCTTTACCCTCGGCTCAACCGGATCATAATCATATACCGGAGCGTTTGCCCTTGCCTCAGTCAAAGAGTATAACATATTAGAACTTTTATGCCTGTTTCTTATTTCATCTTGCCTTGAAGTCCATTCTGCGACAAAACCATCTCTATCGGTAAGCAGACGCTGCGCAACTAAAGGCATCATTGCGGCATCACGCGTATGTACGACAGGCGCCGAATATTCAGGAGCAATCTTAACAGCTGTGTGAAGTTCGCTTGTGGTAGCACCACCCACCATTAAAGGTATATGCAATCCACGCTCTTGCATGAGCCTTGCCACATGGCACATCTCCTCAAGCGATGGCGTGATAAGCCCACTCAAAGCCACAATATCAGCTTTTTCTGCAACAGCCCGCTCTATAATATCCTCTGCAGGCACCATTACCCCCAAATCAATTACTTCATATCCGTTACAGCGCATTATCACGGAAACGATATTTTTACCTATATCATGCACATCGCCTTTTACTGTGGCAATAACAATCTTTCCGGTGTTCTTCATGCCACCCGACAAGTGCTTTTCCATCTCAATATGCGGATTAAGCCATGCAACGGCTTGTTTCATGATACGTGCGCTCTTCACCACCTGCGGAAGGAACAATTTTCCTTCACCGAAAAGCCGCCCCACTTCATTCATTCCGTCCATTAGCGGTCCATCGATTACAGCCAACGCAGAACCCAGCTCCTTATGTACAATAGACAAAACATCTTCAAGCATATCGTTTCTACCCCGCACTATCAATTGGCGCAAATATGCACCGGCTGTCATATCAGACAAAACCAATGATTCCGCAATACTTTCGCTCTTTGTCCCGACATCCTTTATTTCCTGCGCTATTGCAATCAAACGATCGGTAGCATCACTATCGCGGTTAAATATTACATCTTCTATGGCATTACGCAACCTAACGTCTATTTCATCGTATGGAATCATGGCACCAGCATTCACGATAGCCATATCCATACCTTTAGCTATAGCATGATAAAGAAATACCGAATGCATGGCTTCACGCACTATGTTATTTCCTCGGAATGAGAAAGACAGGTTACTCACGCCACCACTCACTTTAGCTCCGGGGAGATTCGTTTTTATCCATTCTACTGCACGGATAAAATCAAAAGCATAACTATTATGCTCCTCTATTCCTGTAGCAACAGCCAGCACATTGGGGTCAAAAATTATATCATTGGGGTCAAAACCTACTTCCTCTGTCATAATACGATATGCACGAGCGCATACATCAATACGACGTTCATACGTATCTGCCTGCCCGTTTTCATCAAACGCCATAACCACAGCAGCGGCTCCCATTCGTTTTATATATTCTGCCTTAGACTTAAACGTACTTTCCCCATCTTTCAAACTTATGGAATTAACGATACACTTACCCTGTACATTTTTTAATCCGGTCTGTATCACTTCCCACTTTGAAGAATCTATCATCACAGGAATGCGTGCTACATCAGGCTCGGTAGAAATCAGACGTAAAAAATGAGACATTTCCGCCTCGGCATCAAGCATTCCGTCATCCATATTCACATCGATTATTTGTGCACCGCTTTCTACCTGCTTGCACGCTATCGACAAAGCTTCTTCATAATTCTTCTCGCCAATCAGACGCAAGAATTTGCGACTTCCCGCCACATTACAGCGTTCACCTACATTCACAAACATGCGTTCGGGCGTAATCTCAATCATTTCAAGTCCCGACAAACGCAATGCGTCTTTACGTTCAGGTACAACGCGAGGAGGATACTGCTTTGACAATTCAGCAATAGCCCGAATATGTTCAGGAGTTGTTCCACAGCAACCGCCTATGATATTCACCAAGTCTTTTTCAAACATCGGTATCACATGAGCCGCCATCGTTTCGGGAGTTTCGTCATACTCACCCATTTCATTAGGCAGCCCGGCATTGGGATACACACTTACGGGGCAAGCGGCGATAGAAGAAAGTTCCTCCAATCTGTTTATCATACCTTCCGCACCGAATCCGCAATTCAGACCAACACTAAGCAATCGGACATGTGACACACTTGCAAGAAAGGCATCTATAGTCTGACCGCTCAACGTGCGTCCACTCTCAGTGAGCGTAACCGACAACATTATCGGCAAGTCGCGTCCACATGAAGACATTGCCTCCCCTGCAGCCCATAAAGCAGCCTTTGCATTCAAGGTATCAAACACGGTTTCAATCAACAACACATCGACACCGCCATCGATAAGTCCGCACATCTGTACCGTATAAGCATCTACAAGTTCATCCCAAGTAATACTCCTTGCGGCAGGATCGTCTACCGTGGGCGACATCGACAAACTTTTATTCGTTGGTCCCACGCTGCCGGCTATCCATTTCGAAGAAGAAGCGGGATTTTCTACGAGCCACTCTTCAAGTGCATGCCGAGCCAGTCTCGCAGCCTCCAGATTTATCTCATAAGCATCGTTCTGCAAACCATAGTCACTCAACGACACCGCATTTGCATTGAACGAATCAGTCTCAATAATATCAGCTCCGGCATCCAAATATTGTTTATGAATTTCAGCTATTACAGAAGGACTTGTCAGGACAAGAATATCATTACAACCTTTCAATTCTCCGGAAATGCCACTCCAACGAGTACCGCGATAATCTTGTTCTCTCAAACCGGCAGCCTGTATCATTGTGCCCATGCCACCGTCAAGAACCAATATTCGTTTCAACAACGATTCACATAATTCTTTCTCCTTTACTCCAATGCCTTTGCTTTCCATAAACAATCTTTTACCGTAAAATTTCTGCAAATTTAACAAAATCCAATCATATTACTAATATTTCAATGCACAAACATATCATTTTGCAAAACCGGCTCCAAACAGTAATCTCAGTCAAAACCCTCACATTGTTTCGTATTTTTGTAAATAACGGCAAGAGTAAACGCTAAAATAAGTTAAAACGCAGTTTAACTCTATTGTTTTTTCAACAAAAAATTGTAATTTTACGACGCTAAACAAAAATGTGACGCAAAATAATAAATCTTTTCATACTATTTGTAGGGCTATAAATTAAGTTGATTCAAGAGAAGGAGCTGCTCGTGGGAGTCGCTCCTTTTCATTTTCTTAACACAAAGCACAATCGCTCATACCAGTTCATCCAGCAGTGCTGCACAAGCATCCTCCAACAAGTTCAGCACTAATTCAAATCCCTCAGCGCCCTCATAATATGGGTCAGGTATATAATCATAATGCGGATAATATCGTATATAATCACCCATCATAATAATCTTGCGACTTTCATCAACGGTTGCAGCCATTTCCTGCAAATTACACCTATTTGAAGCATCCATAGCTACTATCAGGTCGAAATCTTCTAAATCTCTGCCGGTAACCCGCCTACTGCGATGCGTTAACTCATACCCACGCCGTTGTGCATGTACTCTCATTCTCCTATCCGGTAATTCCCCGGCATGTCCGCCATAGGTTCCGGCAGAATCAAGATAGAATCTTTCGTTCAATCCTCGTTCATCAATCAATCGCTGCATCACACCCTGTGCAGCCGGGGAACGACATATATTTCCGAGGCAAACAAAAAGTATTTTATATTTTCCTTTCATTTCCATAATCACTTATTTTCACAATTATTTATCTCCACTATCCGCTAATCTTTTCAGTATTCTTTCGGCTGCAGTTTCAGCACTCTGAGCATTGGTGAGACGACGAGCGATTTCCTCATAACCGGTTTTCACCGAGCGGAAACACTCGCTATTTCTATCAAGCAACAAAGATAATTCTGCAGCAATATTGTCGGCATTACAGAAATGCAGAAGCAACTCTTTCACCACCGGAGCATCGGCAATGAGATTGGGCAATGACACATACTTCACTTTAAGCAAACGAGAATAAAACCTATATACCAATTTGCTGCCCCCCATTCGGTAGCATACCACCTGCGGGGTATTCAGTATGGCTGTTTCCAATGTTGCCGTTCCGCTTGTAACGAGTGCGGCATCAGCATGATGCACCAACTCAAATGATTTACCAAACAGAACAGTCGGTTTATTTGCCGCATACCCCAATTGTTCGAAAACCGTATCATAGAACTCCGCATCAAGCCCCGGTGCACCTCCCACCACTGCTTGGCAATCGGGGAAACGAGACACTGCCGACAGCATCTCTCTTAGATTTTCTTGAATTTCTCGCTTGCGAGAACCGGGTAATACGGCAATCAAGCGCTTATCAGCATGTAATGCGTTATCCACATAAAATTGTTCTCTCGAACGAAATCCGCTTCTCACCTCCTGAATTTCATTAACTGTAGGATTTCCCACATATTCCACACGATAATCGTGTCGTGCAAAAAAATCAGTTTCAAAAGGCAAAATGGAATATAATTCTGTTACATATTTCTTGATTTGCTTTACTCTGTATTCTTTCCATGCCCAAACTTTAGGAGAAATATAATAAAAAACCGGCACACCTGCCGAATGTGCATGTTTGGCTACTTTAAGATTAAACGACGGATAGTCCACAAGAATCACAGCATCAGGTCTCCAATTATCGATTATCCCGTTTGCAGTCTTCAAGAAACCCATTATAGTACCTAAGTGCCTTATCACCTCCACAAAGCCCATATACGCCATATCCTTATAGTGAACTACAGGTTTCATCCCACAGGCACGCTCCATAAAGTCCCCGCCAAAGAATTTGAATTCAGCCTTATCATCTGCTGTACGCAAAGCCTTAATCAATCGGGCTGCATGTATATCACCCGACGCCTCTCCTGCTATTACAAAATATTTCATATCCGCAAAGGTAAAACAATTTCAAAAAACACAAAAAAAGCTGTCGCTCTCATAGAGAGTAACAGCCTCAAACTCTTTAATTCTTGCTATATAATTAAGCCTTAACAGTAGTATCAGCAGCGCAAGAATCTGCAGCACAAGAATCTGTGCAGCAAGAATCAACTACTTCTACAGTATCAGCAGCAACAGCAGCAGAGTCAGCAGCAGCAGCTTCAGTCTTAGCACCACCGCAAGAGAACAATGATACGCTAAATACAACAGCAAGTAATAAAACTAACTTTTTCATTTCCTTTAAAATTTAATAATAAAACAATATTCTTTAGCTTCAAATTCGGTGCAAATTTATAATAAATATTTTAGATACAAATGCTTTTTTATCTTTTTTTTCTGAAAACCACCCTTTTTTCTGCATTTAAACTGAAAACTTTCACATTTATTATAATATCAGCGTTATATCCCGATATTTGACACTGATATTCCCGCTAAGCATAAAATTAGAAATTGTTTTAATTGGTATACAAGAATCTCTTTATACTGCGTTTAGGTGTTTTTTCAAACTCATTAGCAAACAATTGAATTTTTGTAACCTGTTCATACGGTGCCAAAAGTTTATTCAATTCCTTACGCACCACTTCCATCGCCTCAGGCAATTTGTCACGCGTCATGCCATCTGCATCCATCTTATCATAATCAGGATACACAAGCCCTACAATCTTGCCGTCACGCTCAACGATAAGGCTTTCCATTACATAAGGCATATTATTCAGTTTCGACTCTATTTCCTCCGGGTAGACATTCTGTCCGCTTGCCGTAAGAATCATAGTCTTAGAACGTCCCTTGATATATATCGTTCCGTCCTTGTCCATCGTACCCATATCTCCGGTATTCAGCCATCCATCCTCATAAAGCACCCTATCGGTCGCCTCGGTATTATTATAATACCCTTTCATCACATTCTCTCCACGCACATATATTTCACCGGGTATATTTTGCGGATCATACGACAGCACTTTAGCCTCCATTATCCCGGGTAACACTTTTCCCGCAGAATGCAGTTTGAACGATTTCCAATGCGTATAACTTACCAACGGCGCACATTCCGTCATTCCGTATCCTACGGTAAATGGAAACTTTATTTTATACAGAAATTCCTCAACCTCCTTATTCAAAGGTGCACCGCCCACGATAACCTGTTCAAAGCATCCACCGAACGCATCTACCAACTTCTGGCGTATTTTACCGTAAATAGTCCTGTCGAGCAACGGTATTGCCAAAGCCCAACGCATCATACCCTTACTTAACAAAGGTACTATCTGTTTGCGATAGATTTTCTCAAGCACAAGCGGAACACATATAATCAAACTCGGCTTAACATCCGACAATGCTTTCATTATTATTTTAGGAGAAGGCAATTTGCCCAACAATGTGATGTGCGTACCCACAGCCAAGGGCGTAAGAAGATCAAACGCACAACCGTAGGCATGAGCCAACGGCAGAAACGACAAACAACGCGACCCCTTATAATGAAGATTCTGTTTCATTCCGAAGACCACATTACCGGCTATATTATTTCCGGTAATCATCACGCCTTTACTGAATCCTGTGGTTCCCGAAGTATAATTCAGTACCAATAATTCGCGATTGCTCACATCCGCAAATTTTAAACAACTGCGACTGAATCCCGACTTATATTTGGCAAAGAAATTCTTCTGTATATTAACGAGTTCGTTTCCTATCGTTTCACCTGTGCGCTGAGCGAGCAAAGCATTGTCCTCGATAGCCACGACCGCCCTCACATTACGTAACGTTGCAGCATCAAGATTTTCCCAAATAGAATGAGAACTGAACATAAGCACCGCTCCGGAATGATTAACTATATGCTGAACGTCATTCGGATTAAATTCCTGAAGAATAGGTACAATAACAGCCCCATAAGTGATTGTACCCATAAAGATGGTTATCCACTCACTTGTATTCTTGCCTATCAAAGCTATCTTGTCGCCCCGTTTAATATTACATCGGCGATAAAATTCATGCAACATTGCGATTTTTTCAGCAAAATCGCCGTAAGTCATAGTTTTTCTTTCGGTATAATCGGTTAATGCCGGAAGGTTCCAATTCTCTTTAAAACTATTTTCGTAAATCTTAATAATATTCTCTTTAATCATAACATCAGCTCTTTTTCAGAACAGCCTGTCCGTTCTTTTGTTACGGCAAAGATACTAACAATACATTCTACGACAAAGAAAAACACGCACATTTTTACGTTTTTTGCGCAAAACGTGCAGTTTGTGTGCAATTACTTCCCAAGATATTAAAAATAATAGGTAACTTTGCAAGAAGTGGTGCAAAACACCGCACTTTGCAAAATTATGACAGATAAATCTATATTTAACAATTATACAGCCCAATTTCACACTCTCGGATGCAAACTTAATTTCGCTGAGACTTCCACCATCGGGAAAATTTTGTCGGAGCATGGTGTAAGGCGTTCTCACATCGGAGAGACACCACACATCTGCGTAGTAAACACATGCAGCGTGACCGAGGAAGCCGACAAAAAATGCCGACAATTGATACGCCGTCTCGTCAAAAAGTATCCCGATGCGCTGATGATTGTAACCGGATGTTATGCACAATTGAAAGGTAAAGAAATCGCACAAATGGATGGCGTTGATATAGTGCTTGGAAGCGAACAGAAACTTGACATTGTGCAATACCTCACCAAATGGATGGAAGAACATAAACCTACGGTAGAGATTACACCCACAAAAGACATTCGCCGTTTCAGCCCGTCATGCTCACGCGGCGACCGCACCCGATATTTTCTGAAAGTACAAGACGGATGCGACTATTATTGCAGCTATTGCACTATACCCAAAGCACGCGGACGCAGCCGCAGCGGAACAATAGAAAGCCTTGTTGCTCAAGCTAATGAAGCAGCTAACGAAGGCGGTCGCGAAATAGTCATAACCGGAGTGAACATAGGCGACTTTGGCAAGAATACCGGAGAAAAAATCATAGATTTATTCAAAGAACTTGATAAAATAGAAGGCATAAGCCGATACCGCATTTCATCGCTTGAACCGGATCTGCTAACTGATGAAATTATAGAGTTTGTAGCGCAATCGCGGTCGTTCATGCCGCATTTTCACATCCCGTTGCAATCAGGAAGCGACCCCGTGCTGAAACTGATGAGACGCCACTACGATTCAGCCTTATTTGCCGAGAAGGTACTTAAAATCAAAGACTTGATACCCGATGCTTTCATAGGTGTAGATTTAATCGTAGGGGCAAGAGGTGAAAACGAGGAACGATTCATCACTTCCCGCAACTTTGTAAAAGCTCTTCCTATTACAAGATTGCACGTATTCCCCTACTCCGAGCGTCCCGGTACACTGGCACTCACCATCGATGGAGTTGTAGACAGACACACCAAAAGTATCCGAGCCGGAGAAATGATTGACATATCAGAAGCGAAACTGAAAGCCTTCACTCGTCAATTCATCGGTACTACAAGACCTGTCTTATTCGAGCAACCGCAAAAGGGGCAACCTATGCACGGATTCACCGACAATTATATTAAAGTCATGGCTCCATACAGACCTGAATACATCAACAAGCTTGCATTGGTTCGCTTAAATGAAATGAATGAGGACTGCTCGGTAAACGGTGAAGTTCTTACCGCCCCCGACGAAATATAACACACTATTTTACAAGACTATGGCAAAAAGCAATAATTACAGCAATTTAAAATATCTGCCCGTTTCGATGTTTCTGCATTGCATGGCTATTCTGCCCTTACCATTGCTATATTGCATCTCCGATGTATTATACCTGTTTATATACCATATAATCAGGTACAGAAGAAAAATCGCAGAAAAAAACATCGATGAGGCATTCCCTGAAAAAAGCGAAAAAGAACGAAGAAAGATAAAAAAGGATTTCTACCGTCATTTCACCGATATATTTGTGGAGACGATAAAATTGCTGCACGTATCCGACGAAGAGATGCGCCGACGCATTGTTTTCCGTAATATGGAGGAACTGGACAAGAGTATCGAGCAAGGTCGTTCGGTGGTTATGTATGCAGGTCATTTCTGTAATTGGGAGTGGCTGTCATCGATTACGCTATGGTCAAGATTCAGCACCGATACCATCCGGTTCGGGCAAGTATACCGTCCTTTAAGGAACAAATGGTTCGACCGTTTTTTTCTTGAACTGCGTAAACGTTTCAACTCACACAGCTACCCCATGAAAACGGTTCTGCGTGACTTGATTTCCGCCCGACGCGACAATAAGATAACTGTAACAGGATTTATTTCCGACCAGCGTCCGGGTCGCAACGATAATGATAATGTTATTATGTTCCTCAACCATTATACCGCATTCATCACCGGCAGCGAAGTAATAGCAAAGAAAATGGACATGGATGTACTTTTCTTCGACGTTCGCCTCATAAAACGCGGATACTATGAATGCAACGTACACGTAATTTCACGTAACGCAAAAGACACAGCTCAATATGAGCTGACTAACAGCTATGCACGCCTTTTGGAAAAGAGAATTCAGGAACAACCTGCCATGTGGTTATGGACACACAACCGATGGAGCCGTAAAGTATCACCCAAACAGACCGATCAACATGAGTAAGCCTATAGCCGTTATTATTCTTAACTGGAACGGAGCCGCATTGTTGCGAGAATTTCTCCCGAGTGTTTGCAGAAATACTAACTCCGACATAGCCGATGTCATTATCGCCGACAATGGCAGTACCGACAACTCTTTGGAAATTCTTAAAGCAGAATTCCCCGAAGTAAACATAATTGAATTTGACAAGAACTACGGCTTTGCCGAAGGCTATAACCGTGCCATCAAGGCTTGTGAATCCTACAAATACACCGTCTTGCTTAACAGCGATGTGAAAACGGGGGAAAATTGGCTTGAGCCTCTTTTTGAATATTGTGAACAAAACCCGGATGTTGCAGCATGCCAACCTAAGATACGTTCTTACTCAGAGCCTGATAAATTTGAATATGCAGGTGCTGCAGGAGGATTCATCGATAAACTTGGCTACCCATATTGCCGCGGACGCATTTTCGGAACAGTGGAGACCGATAACGGACAATATGATACCTCCCCCATAGACATAGCATGGGCCACAGGAGCCGCATTATTCGTAAGAACCGACATTTACCTTGCAGTAGGCGGATTAGATGCTGATTTTTTCGCCCACATGGAAGAAATAGACCTCTGCTGGCGCATACATCTTGCAGGATACCGAATTAAAGCGGTTATGCACGGAACAGTATATCATTTAGGCGGTGGCAGCCTTCCTGCCTCAAACCCTCGCAAGACTTACCTCAATTTCCGCAACAATTTATTGTTACTTCACAAGAATCTCCCGCAAAAAGACGGTAAACGATTGCTTTTCATACGTCGATTATACGATACACTGGCATTCTTCATGTTTGTGGCAAAACTTGATTTCAAGAATGCAAAAGCAGTGCTAAAAGCACATTTCGATTTCAAGAAAATGAAAAAGAATTACACCGTATTCCCCGAAAAAAACTTGATGGGAATAATTCCGGGAAGTAATTGTAACATTATCATCGACTACTACCTGAAAGGTAGGAAAACATTTTAATTTCTTTTATTATGAACTCAAACAGACCTCTTTTTCTTATAAGCAACGATGACAGCTTCAACGCACCCGGTATAAAATTTCTTGCTGCCATTGCTCGCACCTACGGCGATGTGATGGTGGTCGCACCCGAAACTCCACAATCGGGAAAATCGTCGGCTATCACAATGGAACAACCTCTGCGAGCAAGACTTATTAAAGAGGAAGACGGACTTACTATATATGCCGTAAACGGCACGCCTGCCGATTGCGTAAAATTGGCATTACACGACCTTGCTCCACGCACACCCGACTACGTTCTATCCGGCACCAATCATGGCTATAATGCGGGAAACAGCGTCATATATTCCGGTACAATGGGAGCCGTATTTGAAGGAGCCTTTGCCGGTATTCCAAGCATGGGATTCTCTTTCGGCTCACACGACCAAAGCATCGACTTGTCGCCATGTGAGCCTATTATCAGGCAAGGTATCGATTTTCTCATAGGCAATCGCTTTGAACCGGGAGTATGTTTCAACGTAAACATACCACATTGCGAAAAGATTTTAGGATTGAAACCTGCAATTAATGCCCGCGGTAAGTGGACACATGAATATGAAAAACGCGTCGACCCACACGGACGACCATACTACTGGACAACCGGTTCGTTTGTTCCATCTTCCCCAGACAATGAAATGAACGATGTATATCTGCTCAGTCAAGGCTACGCAACCATAGCACCTTGCATCGCCGACCAAACCCACTACCCGACAATAGAAAAACTTCAAAAGTTATTATAATCAATAACGAACAAAAAGAAGGAGGCTGGGTCGCTATTGAAAAGGTAAAAAATTATCTTAGTTCAACCGATAAGCCCATTGCTGAAACCATACGATAGAAAGTAGAAATGCATTGAGTGGCGGCGTACCTACCTTATGCGCATAGGGCGAGAAGGAGTATTTGCACGATGATGACGCGAGCAAACATACTCATGGGATATACCGTTGTATATGCCACAGAAGCAGCATCGTTTTTCAGATTGTCATTAGCATAATTCAATGCCATAGGATTTGCCATACTGCCACATAGCATTCCGGAGATACTTGCAAAATCCATCTTCATGATTTTACTTGCAACAAACCCAACTATTAGCACCGGTATCACCGTCAACAAGAATCCTATCAACACCCACAACATACCTTCGGGACGAACAACCGTTTCAAAAAACTCAGCACCGGCATCTATCCCCAAGCACGCAAGATACAGCGACAAGCCTAAGGCTCTCATCATAAGATTGGCACTACGCGTTACGTAGGTAACCATATGAAAGCGAGGTCCAAACGTACCCATAAGAATACCCACTATAATAGGGCCTCCGGCAAGACCGAGTTTCACCGGTGTACTCACGCCGGGTACTAAAATAGGAATCGAGCCAAGCAACAACCCTATCGTAAGCCCTACGAACACAGACACCAAGTTTGGTTCGCTAAGACTCTTCACAGCATTCCCCATCATCTCACGAACCTTAGCCACCGATTCAGCCTCGCCCACCACAGTAATGCGGTCGCCATATTGCAATCTCAACTGCGGACGTGCAAGAATCTGCAATCCACTGCGATACACGCGTGTGGTATTCACTCCATATTTCTTACGCAGATTCAACGAACCGAGTTTGCGACCATTGATTTCGGGTTTAGTCACCATAATGCGTTGCGACACAAGATTGCTATCAATCTTATTCCAATCAATATCATGCTTATTCCAATCGGTCGTTTCATGCTCCCCAAAAAGCACAGTCAACGCCTCCACATCCTTTTCCTTTGTTACCACAAGAATACGATCATTCTCATTCAACACCGTTTTCGATGTAGGAATACTCACATCGCCATTACCCGTCCATAATCTGGAAATAATAAAATCATGCCCATGCAGTACATTTATATCCTTTATATTCTTGCCAAACAGTGCCGGATTGACAATTTTAAACTCCGTAATAAAAGCACCGTCTTGTTCTTCTGCAGGCAATAAATTTTCATTCTTTCGATATAAAACATTACGCACCAAAGCAAGTGCCAATATCACACCCACCACTCCGAGAGGGTAGGCTACGGCACACCCCAATGCAAGAGCATTATCGGGAATGCCAAGTTGTTTCAACGTCTGTTGAGCGGCACCGAGAGCAGGAGTGTTGGTCACAGCACCACACATCACACCCACCATCTCGGGCAAACTTATACCTGTAACCATACTTGCCACTACAGTAGACAATGTACCAAGCAAAATTACACCAAGAGCAAGCATATTCAATGTTATGCCGCCTTTTCTGAAAGAACTGAAAAAGCCGGGGCCCACTTGAAGACCCAAAGCATACACAAACAATATCAATCCGAAATTCTCGGCATAACTGAGCATGTCATGATTCAGCGACAAGCCAAAATGACCGGCAAGAATACCTATAAAGAATACGAAAGTAACACCTAAAGATACTCCCCACACCTTGATTTTTCCCAAAGACAGACCTATTGCACATATTATTGACAATACCACAACCGCCTGCAATGCGCTATGCTCCACCAATACCGAGTTAAGCCATTCCATAAACCTAAACTATTTTACGGTCACAAAAGTAATGAAAAATACGTACACTACACACTAATCCGCACAATATTCACCCCACGCCGGCATCATCTCCACTTTTAAAAACATTTTCCGCAAAATATCAACACCCCGTCAAACATGTTTAAAAACATATCTCTGCTATATACTATATTGATACCATTTATTAAATTTGCTGTAACTTAACCAAACTATAACATTAGTGAAAACGTATGGACGGAGGCACTTGAAAACGAAAATCGATTGACAATGGAAATGAGCAGGAATTATTTGGGTTATCACATCTGCGAAAACGATACGCCGGTTTACACTGAAACGCCGGTAGGCTTTATTAAAAACGATACAATCTATGCTTACGTGAAAGACTATCGGGGAAATGTGAGAAGTGTTATAGATGAGTTCGGAAATGTTGCTGAAACAAACCTGTTCTATCCGTATGGCGGACTGATGACGGACGACACACAACCAAGTGTCTCAGTACAGATGCGCAAGTTTGAGGGCAAAGAGTTCGATAGAGAATATGGGCAGAACGTGTACGACTACCATGCCCGCATGTACGACCCTTATCTATGCGGTTTCAATAGCCGAGACCCACAAGCAGAGAAATATCCCGACATCTCACCTTACGCTTTCTGTGTAGCCAATCCAAACAGATTCATCGACCCGACAGGTGAAGATATTCTTTTTGCAGAAGATTCCTCCGATCAGTTTATCCAAGATTTTTACATGGTCATAAAGTGGTTAAATAATATCGGTGCAGGAGATATTGCTAATTTCCTAACAACAAATACAGATGTAACAATATATATCAAAAAAGGTGAAGTAAATAATTTTAACCCAAACAATATGACTATTTCATGGATTAACGATCACGCATTGATTACTGATACAGGATATATCTTAACAGCAGGAGAACTATTAAACCATGAAATGGATCATGCACATCGTTATATTACAGATAAAGAGAATATGCGAAAGGATGCCAAGATACAAGATCTTCAATATGGTAATAAAGAAGAACGTCGCGTAGTAATGGGAACAGAATTAAGTACTGCTCAAAAAACAGGACAACTGAAAGCAGACGAAATCACTCGAAAATCATTATATGGAAATTATTATAAAACAACATCTCCTATCAGTAATGATATAATTGGTATCGAAATAATCTATAAACAAAAATAACACATGAAACGAATTTTAATTAGTATAATTTTAATACAATGGAGTTGCATTATATATGCATATAGTAATAAACAAATCAATAATATTGATAGTATCGAGATTTTTTCCATAAGTAGAGATATTTTTCCTGCGACTAAAATCTCAAGAGATGAATTTGCCAAGTATTGGATGTATTTGGATATCGAATCGAAAAAGTACACCTGCCTACGAGATTCCAACAATATAATAATGTTATTTAATGAATTAAGTAAACTTAAATTTTATGAATCACTAAAATTCAATGATAATGAAATTATTAAAACCGCTAAGAGATTACACTTTAAAACAACAGAAAAAAATATTCCCCCAATATTTTTTGACATAGACAATAATTCCTTATATGCTGTAGTAATTATCTACCGGCAAAATGTTGAACCAGAATTTATATGGATAGGACAGTTTTATGTTGACATCAAGAATCAACGCTATCACATATCAGATGAATTAATTTCACTATATTTTAATTTCTAATGGGGTGGTGGGCAAAGGTAAAGTCAAAAATATTATTGGTGTAATTATTCAACGTAAATAATATAGAATATGCGAAATCTTGTCATAGTCTTAATTATATTCTGTTGTTCTCATTTTTTAAAAGGGAATAACAATCTTAATGTATTTAGATGGCATTCTAAAATTTATGGTTTAGGCAACGACTCTATTGGATGGTGTATTTTTCACGATGATGGAAGTTTACTATATCGCATAACCGACATCCAACACGGAGATTTTAAATCTCAATGTTTTGGAGATTCAAATTCTCTTGTTTATCATTATCAAGGTCAAGAGTGTTCTTATTCAAGAACTGATTCTACATTATTATATAGAATCGCTTTATTATATTGGATTGATGATTTCGAAAATGACATAACTTGTAAAGTTTATAGGACATCATACAGTAGATTAATCCGTGATATTTATACCGACATCTACAACCATATTATTAATGACCTAAATTTATCGTTGTGTAATATTGAAGTAAACGAGAATTCTAAACATATCGATAGGAATAAATTCTGTAAATTACTTACTAATAGCGAAGATATGATAGAATTAGAATTATTAAAAACGAACAAAGAACGTTTGCGAAATAGACATAATCAGAACGATGAGATTAATATTCCCCAAAAGCAACTAAAAAGCCCCACTTATGTTCTTAACATTTCAGATATAGAAGATAATATGGTAGTTGCAGAATTATCGGATAAAGACAATTTCGTTTTATCGAGTTATCTGATTATCTTAGACAATAGAGGTTATATCAGAAAAATAATACGCTTATAAAATTTAAAATGCAACTACGGATTTTCATATTATTAAACTAATATCTACGAAAAACGTTGCGTTTCTATCTGGATTCTTCAATATACCAAATTTATGAACAAAATTAAAATTTTATTTTCAATATTGTCTCTAATATTTCCATTGAGTATCACTGCTCAATGGACAATAAACATAAAAAATCATTTTCCTAAAAATGATGACAAATACACTAAATTTCAAGTTGAATTTCTTGAACCCGACCGATCAGGAAAGAATATCATTTGGGATTTCAGTAATGCAACAAAGACCGGTAAAGATGTAGATGTAATATTTAAGCTATTAAATGATTCCATTCTTTTAAAATTTGAAGACCGAACTCAAACCATTTATCATAAAAAAGGTAACTCATTGTTTCTGAAAAGCCATGAATCCCCTCTATGCACAATGAAAGACTCCATCCCTTGTGAAATAATGAAATTCCCTCTTTTTTACAACAAGAAGTTAGATTCCCCATACGTATTTTACGGCATATATTGCGATAAAAACACATTTTCAACAATAGGTTCCACATCAATTAATGCCGATGCTTGCGGCACCCTGATACTTCCCGATGACACCATAAGAAACGTAATTCGCATTCATAGAACAATTAACACCATAGAAACTATCAGTAATTCCAGTTCGAAAATCTCAGCAGACTCCACAATAGCAACTATACGACATAAAACGGATATGTTTTACTGGTATTCCGCCTCGTTTCGTTATCCATTGGCTGAAAGCACAATTCATTCTTATTTTTGCAACGAGACTGAAATCTATAGTCAAAAGACCTCTTTTATCTCGACACCTCTGATGCAAGAACAGGATAATACGGCTATAAACAATGAAAACAAGGAAAGATATAGCAGAAAACATAAATCAACTGAAAAGACCAACAATAATGAGACACTAAACGGAATACCGTCTGACATAACAATCTCGATAAAGGACAAAAACATTACCATCAATTATTCCGTTACAGGAGGTAAAACCGAAATGGAAATAACATTGTTTGACATTGAGGGACGCATTTATGAACATATCGATAAACAGACTGTCGATAATGGTTATTATTCACATTACATTAATTGCAGTTTGCTTCCAATCGGGAATTATATATTAAACATTACCACAAATAATTCCATCACAAATAGATTCATTCCTATCAGATAGTAATACAAGGAGCTGTGCCAGAATTTTTTTTGACACAGCTCCTTTATGTTTATAATAATTGATGACAAACCGCCTTTTACTAATTTTATATCGGGGTAAAGAGTTTAATCCCTCATCTCCAACAAAAATCAGCCGTAGATGATCTTACCGTTTTCGTCACGATTTTCGTCTATGAAACTCTTGTTATACTGCGTCATTCCGCGAAGAGACATACCCATATTGGAGAAACCTCCATCGTGGAACAGTGTCTGCATAGTCACTTTCTTAGTCAAGTCGCTGAACATCACCACGCAATAGTCGGCGCATTCATCGGCACTGGCATTGCCAAGAGGAGACATGCGATCGGCAAAGTCATACAATCCGTCAAAACCCTTGATTCCGCCACCAGCCGTAGTGAATGTAGGCGATTGTGAAATGGTATTGATGCGCACCCCCTTTTCTCTTCCGTAAATATAACCGAAACTGCGGGCAATACTTTCCAATAGTGACTTAGCATCTGCCATGTCATTGTATCCGAAGAATGTACGGTGAGATGCCACATAGGTTAGAGCCAATATCGAACCGCCCTCGGCAATAGCATCCATCTTTTTAGCCACCTGAATCATTTTGTGAAAACTGATGGCACTGATGTCCAAAGTCTTGTCAAGCAAGCTGTAATCAAGGTCGTCATAGGGACGTTTTTTACGCATGTTAGCACTCATTGCGCAACTGTGAAGAACAAAGTCGATTTTTCCGCCAAGCACCTTTTGCGCTTCAGCAAACAGATTCTCCAAATCTTCAACACTTGTAGCATCGGCAGCAATGACAGTAGAACCGGTCTTTGCAGCAAGTTCGTCTATCGTACCCATTCGGCAAGCCACCGGGGTATTGGTTAGAACCAATTGTGCGCCTTCATCATGCGCACGTTCTGCTACTTTCCATGCGATAGAGGCATCGTTCAACGCTCCAAATATGATACCTCTTTTGCCTTTTAATAAATTATAAGCCATAATAATCTCTCTTTCTTTTTTAACAATCATGCTTTCCAATGAAACGCATCAAGAGAAAGCATAAAATATCTATTCATAAAATCGGACGCAAAGTTATAGAAAATAATTCACACATTCTTAACTATTGTGCAAAAATACCTTAACCGAGCAGAAAGCCCCTCTTTCACAGCAATAATCAATCATCTTGCCACTATCAGAATTTCGTTTGAATGTTTAGTACTTAACACATATTTCATTTCACCACTTTGATGAATAAATGTGTATCGCACTTGATACAATTTTTCAATCTTTCGTTTCTTTATTGTATCTTTGTAACTAAACACCGGATTTATAAAATCCCATAAAAAACATTATCTCTATGAAATTCATATCTTGGAACGTTAACGGACTGCGTGCCGTGGTTGGCAAAGGATTTGCTGAAGAGTTCAAAAAACTTGATGCAGACTTCTTCTGTTTGCAAGAAACAAAGATGCAGGAAGGACAGCTTGATCTTAGTTTCGCCGGATACACCTCATATTGGAACTTTGCCGAGAAGAAAGGCTATTCAGGAACTGCCATTTTCACACGCCACACTCCGATAG
>X67_European_Roe__coassemble_38_pt1 | contig 28999 bp, 25 predicted proteins | sample X67_European_Roe__metabat2_low_PE_011 | metagenome-assembled genome bin X67_European_Roe
CTCTTAACTTATAATTATTATTTTTTTTTTTTTTTTATAATCCGATAAGGATGAAATGTTTATGCGGAATGTTCAAGGACGATGCAATGAGTTGAAAACCGTCCGCCCTCATTACCTTTCATTTTCTTGCACTTTTGCATTGGCGAGGTTGTCTTCCAAAATCCTCATAAATCATTGAACACCAGTGCCACCATCATTATTTTCCTTCATTCGTTAGATTTTTACAGAGATAATGATTAAATTTGCGATAGCTAAAAAAGAAAATACAGTCATGCGATTATATACGTATTTTTGTTTGTGCATACTTTTGGTTTTGGTGTCATGTAACAGCAGAAAAGAATCACAACAAGTACAAGCCGCCGGCAACGAGCTGTATGCCGACGGAATTTCCATCACAAAGCATGATGGATACACATTGGTATGCATATATAATCCGTGGGAGAAAGACGCTGTTCTGCACACCTGTGTACTTGTTCCGAGAGAAAACGAGTTACCCGAAAATCTGCCACAAGGAAGCATAATACGCACGCCGATAAAAAGTGCATTGGTTTACTCATCGGTTCACGCCAACGCCATTAAGGAATTGGGACATCTGCCAAGTGTAACCGGAGTATGCGATGCACAATACTTCACAATGGACGAAATATCCGAGGGAATACAAAGCGGAGCTATCACAAATGCCGGTTCAAGCATGTCACCCGTAATTGAGAAAATAATTGCATTATCTCCCGAAGTAATAATCCTGTCACCATTCCAGAATGCCGGATATGGGGATGTGGCATCACTTAACATCCCTATCGTAGAATGCGCCGACTATATGGAAACCTCTCCTTTGGGAAGAGCAGAATGGATAAAATTGTTTGGCGCACTATATTGCGAAGAAGAATGCGCCGACAGCATTTTTACCCGAGTTACAACGGAATATAATCAACTGAAACAACTCGCCGAGAAAGTCCCACATAAGCCAAAAATATTATCGGAGAACATCATAAACGGTACATGGTATGTACCCGGAGGCGACAGCTATATGGCTAAATTGTTTGCCGATGCAGGAGGACGGTATGCGTGGAGCGACATACGCACATCAGGCTCTATTCCGCTTGACATGCCAAGGGTATTGGAAAAAGCCATCGATGCCGACATTTGGCTGATAAAGAGTTTTGACGAAACATTCTCTTATTCAAAACTTAAAGCGCAAAACTCCATGAACACAGAATTCAAGGCTTTCAAGGAGAAAAATATATACTTTTGCAATACCGGTAAATCTACTTTTTTTCAGGATTTCCCATTTCACCCCGAAGTCCTGCTCAAGGAATATATATCAATATTTCATCCGCACTTTATCAGCGGATACACGCCAAAATACTTTAAACCTTTGATACATGAATAATAAGAAGAACAACAGCATACGCCTAATTATAGTCTCGGCGATTCTTACAGCACTACTGCTGCTACTAACAGCCGGGAATCTGCTTATCGGCTCGGTTCATATTCCCACTGATGAGATTATATCCATGCTTTCAGGCAATCAAGCATCATCTCCAGTTATGGAAATCATACTTTTCGAGTCCCGCATACCCACCATCATTACAGCTGTTTTGTGCGGAGCCGCCCTTGCCGTGTGCGGACTTTTACTGCAAACCGCATTCAACAACCCGCTTGCCGACCCCTCCATTCTCGGAGTCTCCACCGGAGCCAGCCTCGGAGTTGCCGTTATCATGCTTTTGGGCGGTGGCTACCTCGGAGGAGCATTCGATTCTGTTCTTTCGGGTTATATAAGTACCCTTGCAGGAGCTTTTGCAGGAGCTATGACGGTACTCGCTCTACTCCTGTTGTTCTCCACTTTCATTAAAAGTGCAACAATGTTGCTTATTATAGGTATTATGGTAAGCTATCTTGCATCAAGCCTGATATCCTTATTGAATTTCTTCGCCACCGAAGAAGGCGTGCATTCTTTCGTTATTTGGGGCATGGGTAATTTTTCCGGCGTAACAAGCGAACAACTGCCGGTTTTTTCTATAATAATCTCGATAGGTCTTATTCTTGCGCTGCTTTTGGTAAAACCGCTGAATGCACTGCTTTTAGGTACACGCTATGCCGAGAATCTCGGAGTAAACATAAAAAGTACACGCAACATGCTGTTGCTTGTTACAGGAATACTGACAGCCGTAACAACTGCGTTCTGCGGGCCTATCAGTTTTCTCGGTCTGATAGTTCCGCATATAGCACGCTTATTGCTGAACACATCCAACCACAATACTCTACTCCCTATAACGATGCTCACAGGTGCAGTAATGGCTTTATTCTGCACACTGATAAGTATTCTTCCCGTATCGATTGGCATCATCCCGATAAACGCAATTACTCCGATTATAGGTGTACCGATTATATTGTACATAATAATCAATCGCCGCAAACTTCAATATTTCAACTAAAATGGCTATACTAAGTACACGACAGCTTACAGCAGGATACCGTAAGGGTAGCATCATAACACCTATTCTTACCGACCTTAATCTGAATCTGAAACAAGGTGCTTTGGTTGCTTTGGTTGGAGCAAACGGTATAGGTAAATCCACATTGCTACGTACAATCGTAGGTAATCACCCCCCACTATCAGGAGAAATAAGCATTTCGGGGAACAACATCAATGAAATAAGCAGGCAGGAATTGGCTCTGTCTTTGAGCATTGTCACAACCGACCGGACACAAGCCGGAGGACTTACCGTCAAAGAACTTGTCTCACTCGGCAGACAGCCCTATACAGGATTTCTCGGCATCCTCGGTAAGCAAGACCGAAAAATAATAGAAGAATCCTTGACAGCTACAGGTATTGCCCACAAAGCCCATAACTTCGTTGCCGAGCTATCCGATGGAGAAAGACAAAAAGCTATGATAGCCAAAGCTTTGGCTCAACAGACGCCCCTTATCATTCTCGACGAGCCAACTGCATTCCTTGATGTAGAGAGCCGTATGGAAACCATGCTGTTGTTGCATAATCTTGCGCACAAGCAAAATAAGGCGATACTGTTTTCTTCACACGATTTATCGCAATCATTACTGCTTGCCGACGAATTATGGATTGTCACTCACGACAGGCAATTGATAAGCGGAAACACCGAAGATTTGGCTCTTTCAGGTGCTTTAAACCGTATATTTGCATCAAATCACATAAGATTTGACCAAAAGCAAGGAGATTTCTGCATAAACGTTCCTTGCCAATATAAAGTAAACCTCATCTGCAAAGACAAGATACTGAATCGATGGATTCGTAACGCGTTGAGAAGAAACGACATTGCCACCGACTCTACACGTCAAAGCAAAATAACCATCGATGCATCTTCTCCGCAATCGGGAATAATATTATATCTACAGCAAAAAGCTATTACGGTAAAAACTATCACCGAACTCATTTCCTCTATTCGGAGAATCAGCCCCGAGCTATTCTGATTTTTGACAATATCCATTATCCTAAGACAAAACATAACAAACACATAGGCATAAAACCAAGAAAGGGGCATGGCTTTATTCAGCACATACCCCTTTCTTGGTTTATTGAAGTTCTTGATTCTGATGAATTTTCAAATTCAAGTTACAGCCTCACAAAACCACCTTTGTGGTTTTGCCACCTTGTTTTTTTATGAAAATACCATTTTCAGGACGCACTACTTTCACACCCTGAAGGTTGTAATATTCAACAGGAGCATCCATATCACCGCTTATAACAGTGTCTATGCCTGAAGTCGGAATTGTTACATCGTCCAATTTTGCAGTACGTGTTGCAGTCTCATCCCACTTATTAAACTCAAGGTTATCAAAATATAATTCACCGCTCCATGCCTTTTCTATTCCTTCTTCCACAACATGACGCAAGAAGAAACTGTCAAGTTTCCAATAACCGGTTAAAGCATCGGTTCCGGTGAACGCTGTATATGCGTCATTAGCCAAATCCCAAGTAACAAGTTTCCATCCGCGGAAATTCACAACAGTTTGAGGCTCCGGATACTTCAAACCACCACTGGTTGAAGTAGCACGTACCATAGCCGAAACGCTGTTATTAGAGCCGTCACCATAAAGCCAGAAAGAAAGGATTCCGTTCACATTGGTATGAGCCGTTGAACTGCTATTATAGTATTCGCGAATCTGCCATAAATTATCTGCAGATGACGAATCAAAATTATAACGAAGTTTAGCACTGCCGGCACTTGCTGTACTTGCAGTAAGCGTTGTTACAGCACTCCATCCGAATGTCGTATTGTCACTTGACAATCCCTTTGTAGAACCTGAGCCATCCGGAGCCCACCAGTTAGCCACATCATCCAACGAAAGCACCGTCTCTTGTGATGTCATTGCACGGTATTCACTCAAGAATCGGAAATAATAGTCATCGGTCATATTTCCCGACAAGTCGCTCAATCCAGCCGCAACTTTCACCAAGAATGCCTTGTCAAGAGGCAAATCCTCCTTGAAATAGAAGTGAAGTACCGATTTTTCATTTACAACAGCATGCGTCAAATTTCCGTCATAACTATTGCCGGCAGCATCGGTAACCTTTATACATTCACCGTTCTTATCTTCATTCCAATTCAATTCTTCATCATATTCCACACGTATTACCGGACGTAGGGTATATACAACCTCACCGTCAGCGGCAGGATCACAAGAAACCACTTGAGGTGCTGTTACATCAGGCTCTGCCATTGTAAAAGTAAGCACATAATCTCCTCCGGCTGTTCCATCGGAGTCGCCGTCAAGGAATAAACCGGTTTGAGCATTTTTTGCCACAGTTCCGTCTATTTTCAAATTATAAGTCTGATGAGCAGCCAATTTGGTAATATCCACTTCCAATGTACAATCATCAATCCAAGTCAATGATATTTCACCGTCATTATCGATTGACAAAGCCTGTTCCACCGATGTACGATCCATCTTGCGAGAGAATGTGATTACTATAGGTTTCACAGGACTTACTGAAGCCAAGTCTTCCAACGATATACCGGAAACCAAAGCCGGTTGGTTATTAGTCAAAGCCACATCCAAGAAAGTTACACTCTCTACAGCATTACCCGTTGTTGATGATTTGATAGTTATCGTTTTAGTAAGCGGATCATATCCCGGTGCCTCAAATTTCACTTCCACTTCAGCACCTGCCTCCAATCCTTCAAATAAATAAAAACCATTATGAATAAGATCGGGATTTGTTGTGTATTTATAGAATACCGATTCATAAGTATCCGTTGTATATGTTTTATCCCCCACTGTTACAATTGCACCATTGATAGGTACATTATTTTCCGAATTGGTAATTATACCTGTAAGGAATGTTTGAACAGGATTTGCTACACCTACATACTGAAGAATGGAACGGAATGCAGCGTACGCCTCAAGACGCTTATATTCGGCATTAATATTACGTTGCTGTTGAGCCGCAATAGTGTGATAACCTCCCTCACTCAACAACGACGCCATATTAGATTCACGGTTTACATGAAGATAAGGATACTTATTTCCATGATTGGTGGAACGGTCATAATAATAGCGGTCGTAGTAATTTCCGCGCGAACCCACCTGCATCACACTCTTCAAGTTAGGTTCAAGAATCTCTCCGAAAGCCTTTCCTCCATTTGGAGTTTTCTCTACAGGAGTACCATTATTATACCATCCTCCAAAAAGCGTTACAATAGTATTACTATTTCCGGACGCATCGGAGTGGATAGAATAATAAAAATCAGCGTCCCATGTATTAGCTGCATCGGTTCTTTCAGTCAGTGATACAGTTTCACTCTGCGTCTCACGGCATAGCATTATTCCGGTAGAAGGCATATCGGTATAAGTAGTAAGATATTCTCTTATCGTGTGAGCGACAGCCAACGTCTTCTCTGCTTCGGAATAGCCCCATAGACCTTGGTTTTCCCGTCCGGAATGCCCGGGGTCAAGGAATAATTTAAAATCGCCCCATCCTGTAACTTCTGCTGCCATTGATGTCACCGGCATCAATAAAGCGGCAAGCGCAACAACAGCACTTCTTCTTATTTTTGAAAATATATTATTCATATAGCATCAATATTTAAGATTAATAACATATATAGCAGCATCAGCTACATTTTCAAAGATTACTTTATCGCCATCAGGAGAAACTGACGGCTTCAATGGTATAATATCAGCCCTGTTAACCAACGAAACTTCTTTTCCTGTATTAACATTTACTGCTATCAATTCCGATGAAGTAAGGCGCGCACCATCATCAGTAGTGCGGTTGAACACTAAGCATTCTCCATCAGGCATCCACATAGGATATACGCCTACTCCGAGATACTTTATATCACTACCGTCAGAGTTGCACACATACATTCCTTTTCCGTAAATTTGAAATGCAACTTTCTTACCATCGGCAGAAATCGATGGGTTCAGTATCATTCTTCCACCTATAGCATTAAGCCCGTCAATTTTTGTCATAGCCCCTATCGGATCATTTACCATAAGGTCATAAACACTCGTTTCTGCAGCTACTGCATTTCCTGACATACTGAGGGTACGGACACCGGTTTTTTCAGCTATATTAATGCGTCCTGCCCTGCTCCACGTGGGAGTTCCTTTCAAATCACGTGTCTTTGCCACAATGGTATACTCTTTTGCACTCTCCACATTCCACACCTTAATTTCATGGAATACTCGGTTGTTTTCCACAACATTAGTACGTCCGAGGATTTGTTTGCCATCGGCACTCCACGCCATTTTATATCCGGCACCCGGAGCATTCGTCACACACTTTAGGTTTCCACCATCGGCATCGGTAACGAACACACCCGTATATCCATTGGTGGTAACAGCTATTTTATCGCCGCTTGGCGACCACACCGGAGCCATTAATCCGGTACTACTTTTAATCAGCATTTCCGGCTCGCTTGCACTGCGAGGTTGTGCTATAGCAATCCCCCCGAGTAATACACCGGTCAATGTCAAGAGTAATTGACGTCTCATAGATTTCAGTTTTTTAGTTATTAATTCGGTTTATTATAGTTTTATGTATCAAATATAGGCATTAATCGGAACTTCTCCTATATTTTTTTAATTTTCTTTTTTAATTTCTAATTTTAAGAACTCCGATAAGAAGTGCTAAAAGTATTTTGACATAAAAAAATACTATAAAAAGCACCAAGGAGTAAGCCCTTGCGGCTGAAGACGAGCAGTCCTCATTGAGCGAAACAGTAGCGTTAAAAAACAAAAAGGAGATCACGTTCTACCTGTGACCTCCTTCACAATATTGGGCTATGCCTAAATATTTATTCGGCTTTTCCGTGACAATTTTTATACTTCTTACCACTTCCGCACGGACATGGGTCATTACGTCCCACTCTCGGTCCGGCTACAATAGGCGTCGTTATTCGTTGCTGTCCCTGCGGAGCCGATGCTGCAGCTCTCTGTGCCTCTGCACCCGGATAAGCTTCTCTACTTGTCCTGTATTGCGGAGCTTGAGGACGGATAGGAGCAGGAGCTTGTTGTACTTGAGGAGCTTGCTGTGATTCTGTGTTTTCAGCTACAATAATTTGTCCTCTCATCAACTTGGATACCGAACCTGCATTCATGGTGTTCAACATGTTGGTAAACAAGTTAAATGACTCTATCTTATATATTACCAACGGATCTTTTTGCTCATAACTTGCATTCTGTACAGAATGACGCAATTCATCCAATTCACGAAGATGCTCTTTCCAAACATTATCTATCGTCATCAACAGTACAGCCTTTTGCCATGCCTTTGCAATAGACTTACCTTTGCTGTTATAAGCCTCTTCAATATCAGCCATAATGCGGTATCCTCGCTTGCCATCGGTAATAGGTACTTGAATCATACCTTTTGCGCCATGTTCTTCAACAATGGTGCGGATAACAGGATAAGCAACATCGGCGATATTATCACTTTTGCGGTTGAATGCATCGACAGCCGCACGATATATTGCATCCACCTTGCTGCCTGCATCCATTTTAGTTCCTTCCTCTTCACTGAACGGAAGTTCCATAGCAAATGTTGACAATACTTGCATCTTCAAGTCGTCATAATCACCTGCAGCCCCGCACTTATCCACCAAATTTGTAGCGCAATCATATATCATATTCAAGATGTCCACGCCCATGCGCTCACCTATCAGTGCATGGTGACGGCGATTATACACAGCATTACGCTGGTTATTCATCACGTCATCGTAATCTACCAAATGCTTACGTACACCGAAGTGGTTCTCTTCCACACGTTTCTGTGCATTCTCGATAGAACGGGTAATCATTGAAGACTCAAGCATCTCGCCTTCCTTGAAACCGAAACTGTCAAGTCGTTTAATCATAGTGTCTGAAACGAACTTACGCATCAAGTCATCTTCAAACGACACATAGAATACAGAAGACCCCTTGTCGCCCTGACGTCCTGCACGACCGCGCAACTGACGATCGACACGGCGTGACTCATGGCGTTCTGTACCTATTATTGCAAGACCACCAGCAGCCTCTACTTCAGGAGTAAGTTTAATATCGGTACCACGACCCGCCATATTGGTCGCAATAGTAACCACTCCGGTTCGTCCTGCTTGCGCCACAATATCTGCTTCTTTCTGATGCAGTTTTGCATTAAGCACGTTATGAGGAATACGACGAACGGTAAGCATACGGCTCAGCAACTCCGATATTTCAACTGATGTAGTACCCACAAGCACCGGACGCCCTTGATTCAACAGATTCTGGATTTCTTCAATAACCGCATTATATTTCTCCTTTTTGGTGCGATAGACACGGTCATTCATGTCTATGCGCTGTACAGGCTTATTGGTGGGGATTATAACAACATCAAGCTTATAGATGTCCCAAAATTCGCCGGCTTCTGTTTCAGCTGTACCGGTCATGCCGGCAAGCTTATGATACATACGGAAATAATTTTGCAATGTAATGGTAGCAAACGTCTGAGTAGCAGCTTCAACCTTCACATTCTCTTTAGCTTCGATTGCTTGATGAAGACCATCGCTATAGCGACGACCCTCCATTATACGTCCGGTCTGCTCGTCTACGATTTTAACTTTGCCATCTTCGGTAACAACATATTCAACATCCTTATTGAACAGCGTATAAGCCTTCAAAAGCTGATTTACAGTATGAACGCGTTCTGCCTTTACTGCATATTCCGACATCAATTCATCTTTCTTAGCAAGTTTCTCGGCATCACTTATCTGTTCATTTTCCACTGCTGATAGTTGTGAAGCAATGTCAGGAAGCACAAAGAATTTAGGGTCATCAGCCTTTCCTGTCAATACATCGATACCCTTATCGGTCAAGTGTACGCTGTTATTTTTTTCATCTATAACAAAATACAAAGGATCGGTAACTATATACATCTCACGATTGTTATCCTGCATATAGTGTGCTTCAGTAGCAAGCATCGACTGTTTTACGCCCTCTTGGCTCAAGAACTTAATAAGAGGTCCATATTTAGGAAGACCCTTATAAGCACGGAACAACTTCAAGTTACCCTCTTTTACCTTATCCTTGTCGTCACTTGCCATAAGCGTCTTTGCCTCCACAAGCAAGTCGGTTACAAGTTTGCGCTGTGCATTATATACATTTTCAACATTGCTGCGATATTCCATGAATAATTGGTCATCGCCCTTTGGCACAGGACCTGCAATAATCAACGGAGTACGTGCATCATCGATAAGCACGGAGTCAACCTCGTCGACAATAGCATAGTTGTGCGCACGTTGAACAAGCTCCTCCGGAGCCATTGCCATATTATCACGCAAGTAGTCGAAACCGAACTCATTATTTGTACCGAAAGTAATGTCGGCATTATAAGCGGCACGACGTTCAGGAGAATTGGGCTGTGTCTTATCTATACATGCAACTGATAAACCGTGGAACATATACAATGGTCCCATCCATTCGGAGTCACGTTTTGCCAAATAATCATTTACTGTCACAACATGCACACCGTTACCGGTCAAGGCATTAAGGAATACCGGCAATGTAGCTACAAGAGTTTTACCCTCACCGGTAGCCATCTCTGCTATTTTACCTTTACTGTCTTTACCATTACCATTGTCATTAAGGACGATACCACCTATGAGCTGCACATCATAGTGAACCATATTCCAAGTAACTTCATTGCCTCCGGCTACCCAATGATTCTTATATATGGCTTTATCTCCATTGATTGTTATGAAGTCCTTTCCCTGAGCTGCAAGTTCACGGTCAAATTGAGTGGCAGTTACTTCAATTGTTTCATTTTCCTTGAAACGGCGAGCCGTATCCTTTACCACTGCAAATACTACGGGAAGAACTTTCTTCAACTCAACTTCCAAGTCTTCAAGTATTTCCTTGTTCAACTTGTCTATTTCTACCCAAAGCGGTTCACGCTGTTCATAATCAAGAGTTTCAACTTCTTCTTTCAGCGACTTAACTTTATCGCGTTTTTCCTGTACGCTCTCACGCAATTGCGCTTTCACCTCATCGATCTTGGCACGCAATTCATCATGCGAGAGTTTTTCCATTTCCGGATAAACAGCCAGAATACTGTCAAGTACCGGTCTTATTTCACGCAAGTCACGATCGGACTTGGTGCCGAAAAGCGATTTTAAAAAATCTACGAATCCCATTTTATATTCAGTTTTTTTATTTTCAGAAATTATAATTTATTGCATATAGGCAAAAAGCCCAAAGCCTCTTATCTTTGCAAAGATAGCAATTTGTTTGTTAAAACACGTAATAACGCCGTATTATTCAAAAATATACGGTCGATCGGCAGCAGCATTGGGCGAACGAATCCTTAATAACCTCGAAACCGTAGGTGCAAGCAATGTGGCATCTACAGGTGTGTTTATTCTTTGCGCCTTTACAGACGGATGAAGAATGTATATAGGCGTATTTACTACATTTACGCGTATTTGCTTGATTTTCTGTTGCTGAGTATTATCACTTCCAAGCAGCACATTCCATCCCGGCATTATTTTCACAATAATATCCCCCGTATGGTCGGCTACAACTCCATTATAGAGTCTTACAGCAGTCCTTCCGCTTGGATTATCCAATATCTCGTCTATGCTATAAGACTCAGCTACACCGCTCATTCTGCGCAGGAAGTCACTTGCATTGCGACGCACCTCTTTCAAGTCAAGATTCTTCTCCTTTATCAGTTTACGGTTAAGGTAGAAACATTCATTATGATAGTCATCCACCCACTGTGCATTACCGTATACCGCCATCAAGTACAAGTTCAGCAACGACTTGGCTTTCGACGGATTAAATTCCCCCGACGGTATATTATATTTGGCATCTGCAACGCTTTCATCGTTAAAGTATCCGGTAGAGGATACAACCACCAATGTATTCTGCAACCCTACTCCGGCATCGATTGCATCAAGTAACCGACCAAGCTGACGATCAAGACGCAAATACTTATCCTGCAGTTCCACGCTGCCATCACCGCCGTCCACGCCATAAGGAGCAAGTGAATAAGCAATGTTCAGCATATCGGTTTCTCCGCGTTTTCCCAAATTCAAAGATTCAAGGAAATCAAGAGCTACCGAAGTAACTTCCTCATTTACCAATGCAGATTTCTTATAATTCTCGTAACGATCTTTACGTGATGCAGGGAAAATATATTTAAACGGATAATATTTCTTGTGAGCCGGTATATCGGGATACTTGGCAAGCGCCATTATGGGCGACCACGACATTGTATCTATGCGAGCCGATAACGGTGACTTGTAATTGCGAGTGGTTATTACCTGAGGAACATCGGTATAATATGTTGTAGTCGACCACTTGCCGTTCAAATCGTTTATCCAAAATGCTCCATTTCCTGCATGTCCTGCAAGAACAATAGCTTGCTGAGCGTCAGGGGCAATGGAATACACATACCCCAATCCTCCTCCCGATATTTTAAGTTCATCACCTATTGTAGACACTTTCAATGCTTTCGGAGAAAGTTTCTCACCGGTAAAGTTACCCATCTTATCAAGATCGGTAAGGATATTCTGCTCTAAACGCTTTTTGACATCATAAATTTTAGTTCCGGTCAATCCGTTTATGCGCGGATAAGCTCCGGTAACAAGCATAGCCGTAGTCGAAACAATATCCGGATTTTCTATATTGAAATCCACATTTCCAAAACACGCCCCGTTTTCAGTCAAACGTTTAAAACCATTATTGCCGAAATGAGCCTGCAGTAATTCAATATAATCGCTTCTCAACTGGTCTATCATTATTTCCACCACCAATTGAGGACGACCGTTATCAGCTTGCGACATGGCAGAAAGAGCCACCATCGACGCCAATATCGATGTTATGAGCCTGTTTCTTCGCCTTTTATCTCGCATTTAGTCTTTTGTCTGTAGATTAATATATAACAAGCCGACCGCAACATAGGACACAGCATCAACGGGAAAACTGCGGCATTAGCCGTTTGCGGTATCCCGCACCAAGCTGCCATAAGTACAATCAGCACCGCAAAGTTAGCAAAATGATAGCAATAAAGAAGTTTTTTTGCCGATTTTATCCATATCAAGACTGCCGGAAACAAATAGAACGGATTCATCCACACACCATTCCAATTAGGAGAGGTTGCCTCATGTGTCGATATGAATATCAAAAAGAACAGCAACATTCCATAAAGTGACATTAATCCATACAACACAGTATCAAACCATCTCGTTATACTCCTGCACTTAATGTCATGCCATGAAACTAAAATTACAATCAACAAAAGCAATACTGTTACAAACATCGGAGAAACATACCATGAGGTAGGAGGAAGAACATCTCCGTTTTCATCGCCATCGTTCAGTACCACGGTTTCTTTCACTAAGGGAACACGTTCACCATCACGCACGAATGTTGCTCCGGCGCAAGCTTCCATCAGTACCATCGGCACAAACATCTGCTCTCTATAAGTGATTTCCCTGTCAAGTCCGCTTCCCAAAGCCATATCTATCCCGAATTGAGACCACGAATAATTTGCATTATATCGGTGCATCATTTCACGAAACGTTGTGGTATCACTCATTGCCGGATATTCAAGCGTACCTTCGGTTGCCATTTCTATAATATCACGCGGACGCGTCGAACAATTGTCAAGGACATAATTATACCTGTATGTCGCATTCCAAGGCAAGGCATTATTCACCAAATACTCATAAGCATGCCGAGCCTGTTCTTGCGACAAGTTCAGTATTTGCTCAACCACCTTACGATTAGAATACCCGCGCAACATATAGTCTGTGCTATAGCCTTTCAGCATATAGTCCGTTTCACCCTTCACGAAACGATATACAAAATTAGGAGCGTCAAAATCAAAAACTCCATAATTATAAAAAATTCCCGCTCCATTGGAAAATCCTACCTTTATTCCGGCATGACCGTATAATTCATATTCAAGACCACCCGGATAAAACGTAACAAGGCTGATAGTCAAGCTGTCGGTAGATTTCTCTACCTGATTCTTATCAGACTTTATTTTGTCCTTCAACAATCTTTGCGATTGTGCCGACACACACCCTAATACAGTAATCAAAATTATAATAAAAATCTTTTTCATCTTCGCATTTCAATCATTCTGCGAAATTACTCATATTCCCCCAAACCCGCAACATGCTCACTAAAATAACCTTATTCGGGTCATTTTTCTGCTGATGGTTCTGAATCGTTTTTAAGACGATATTCACGCGGAGACACTCCAACATGCTGCTTGAAGAATTTCCCGAAAAAAGACTGGTTAGGAAAATTCAACGCCACACTGACCTCCTGCACCGTACTTGCCGACGAGCGCAACATGACTTTAGCAGCCAATATTACGTATCCGTCAATCCATGAGCCGGCTGTCTTTCCACTCACACTTTTAACAACCGTGGATAAATGTTTTGGTGTGATACATAGTTTATCGGCATAGAATTGCACCGAACGTTCATCCCTGAAATTATGTTCAAGCAAAGTAAAGAAATTAAAGAAAATCTCTTCATTACGAGACCTTTTCACCGATGTGTACATATTACGGCTTTTATATGCCGAAAGTGCCGTATATAGCAAAGACTGCAACATGCCGTTAACTACTTTCTTCTTATAAATACCCACATCGGAGCGCACCAACATCCACAAGAACGAATGCATTTTTTTAAGCATATCCATCTCCTCAGCAGTGAGTTCCACTACCGGTGATGTTCGGAAAGTCATCACGGCAGGCAGTGCGGTAAGTATATCCGGAATAAGTTCGTCTACACAACGATTGCTCACGGCAATAAACAAGCCTTTAAAATCATCGGAATGCTTATAACCATGCAAAATATGATCGGGCATCAAGGTAACGAGACTGTTAGCCGGTACATTATATTCTTTCAAGTTCAGTTCCACGCTTGCACTTCCCTGTACACACAAGACGAATATAGGCATTTCTATCATTACCGGCGTGTCATCCACCGACACACTGCGAATATCATCGAAAATAAAAACATCTTCATCAATTTTATCGGGATTGATAAGTTTATCAAAATCGGTGACTTTTATCATATTCTGTTTTTGCATATTTCGCATAATTCTTACATATCTACCACAAATATAGGTATTCTTTTTTTCTTTTTATATCAATTTAGGAATTTTAGGACAAATATTTCGCAAACAGACCTTTTGCGATCTTATAATTAAATGCAACTTTGCATAGCTATAATAATAATTGCACTTTTCTATTATTTATAGATTCTATTCATAAATAAGAAATGCCCCGCTCGTGAGAACAGGGCATTTTTGCTATTACGATTTTCCGAGATTCAATCAGAGACTTAACCTCTTTTTCACAATACGGTAAATCAGGCCTACCCAAAACACCACTGACGTGCCAACCACTATATATACCCAATCAAGAACCGACAATGCTTCTACACTGAACATTTTCCCTCCGAATTGAACTATAAGTACCTGACCGACAAAAATCACCACTACCGATGCAAAAAACACCTTAGATTCTGCAATTTTGCTAAACAATCCTTCAGTAGAATCAAAACATTTCACATTAAATAAACTCCAGAATTGCAAGAACACGAATATAGTAAAGAACATAGTACATTCTTTCGTTGTCATGCTATCTGCTATTGAATAATGGAAATCCAAGAAAGAATTCAGATATCCGATCATAGAAAACTCTGCCATTGTATCTATACCTGCATTCTTGAAATACTGTAACAATCCGAACAACGATAATACGAATAACATACCCACTCCGAATATATACTTCCACATTGATCGTGATATAATGAAATCGGTACGGCGGCGCGGTTGCTCTTTCATCACACTTTCCGATGCCGGAAGGGATGCAAACGCAAGTGCCGCAAACGTATCCATTATCAAGTTAACCCACAACATCTGTGTAACAGTAAGCGGTGATTGATAACTCATGAATGCACCCATTGCCACTATTGCACAGGCAACTACATTCACCGTTATTTGGAAAAGAATAAACCGCTGTATATTTTTATATAACGAACGTCCCCACATGACAGCCTTGGATATGCTGGCAAAAGAATTATCCACTATCGTAATGTCGCTCGCTTCTTTAGCAACCGATGTTCCGTCGCCCATAGACAGACCTACCGATGCAGCATTTAATGCCGGAGCGTCATTTGTTCCGTCACCGGTCACAGCCACCACTTTACCTGCATCTTGCAGCAAATTCACCAAACGAGATTTATCACTCGGACGCGCACGCGACATTGTCTTTATCTTTAATGCTCGCTGCTGTGCTTCCTTATCGTCAAGAGCAGCAAAATCAGGTCCTGAAATATGGTTTTTCTCTTTTGTATCACCTTCCTTCCAGAGTCCTACCTGACGACCTATCTCCGTTGCTGTTCCCACCGTATCACCGGTCACAATCTTAACTTCAATTCCTGCACCGAGACAATCATTGATTGCAGCCGGAACTTCGGCTCTTACGGGATCGGCGATAGCCACAACACCAAGTAATTCAAGTTTGTCGGCGACCACCTTACGGTTGACAATGGCCGCTTCACCATCTTCCAGCACTTGATAAGCGAAACCGAGTGTTCGCATCGCCTTGGCTTGGAATCCTGCAAGCATATCGGATATTTTATCTCTACCGGTATTTTCGGCTACGGTTTTGCACAACTTCATAAGTATCTCAGGTGCGCCTTTCACATAAAGTACTTTCTTTCCGATTGCTTTACTATCAACAATTGTCGCCATATATTTGCGCTCGGTAGAGAACGGTAATTGCTCTACGACCGAAGTTGTCTCTCTTAAAGGTAAATACTCCACACCATTGGATTTCAGCCACAACAGCAATGCCCCTTCCGTAGGATTCCCAAGTGCTTTAGGTTTCTCCACATTTGATTCATCCAAATACGCCGTAGAATTACATGCTATACCCTCCGCTATAATTTTTGAAGTACTATCATCTCCCAATGAACCGGATAGCGAGAAGAAATGCGCCTCATGTACACTCATCTGATTTTGCGTGAGTGTTCCGGTCTTATCGGTACATATTATATTTGTTGCACCCATAGTTTCGCATGCGTGCATTTTTCGTACAAGATTATTAGCTTTCAGCATGCGGCGCATACTCAAGGCAAGACTTAATGTAACACTCATAGGCAACCCTTCCGGAACGGAAACCACAATAAGCGTAACGGCAAGCATTATAGTTACCATTGTATAATTAAGGAAATCGGCAGTGAACACTTCCGTACCATAATCATACATAGCAAACCTACCTATCAGAATCAACCCGGCTACAACATAACTCATCATTGAAATCACTTTGCCTAAGCGGTCAAACTGTTCAAACAACGGCGTCTTACGGTTATCTTCTATTTGTGCTTCGGTGTAAACCTTACCGTATTCGGTACTGTCACCTACTGCAAACACACGCATAACGCCATGACCTTCCATAACAGTAGTCCCGCGCATCACATGATTGGACGGATAAGTCACCTCCTTTTCTTTCTTTGCTTCATGCGGCTTATGTGTCTTGTTTATCATCGGCTCGCCGGTAAGAGTGCTTTCATTTATACTAAGCATCATGCTATCCAGCAATTCTCCGTCGGCAGGAACTTCCTCGCCGGTTTCAAGCATTACCACATCACCCACAACAATATCTTTACGCGGTACTTCGGTAATTTTCCCATCGCGCACCACTTTCACAGCGATATCATCATTTACTTGATTAAGCAATTGAAACTTCTTGTTGGCATTAACCTCAACCATAAAACCTACCACAGTGGCAAGCATAACGGCAACAAAAATACCCAACGGTTCGAGGAATACCGACATATCATGCCCCAACCAAAATGCTTCGTATGCCGATATACACACCGAGAGTAGCAATGCAACCAGCAGGATTCTGATAAGAGGATCTTTAAATTTCTCAATAAATTGTACCCACAAGGATGTCTTTTCAGGAGGCGTAAGTATATTCACGCCATTCACTTCTCTACTTTTAAGTACTTCTTCATGGCTTAAACCGCCAAAATGATGATGTTTCATAGATTCTTTTTTAAACTAATATTAATAGGGCTTATATTTTTTATACGTCAAACGACAAGCGTTTTCCTCCCGTGCTTGTCAGGACTTCTCCGTTTTCATATACTTTGCTGCCATTTACAAATGTAGCGTACACCTTATTATGGAAACGTACGCCCTCAAACGGCGACCATCCGCACTTCGACTTTATATCCGCTTTCTTCACTTCATAAGGCGCATTGCCGTCAACCAGAACCAAATCGGCATAATAGCCTTCACGGATAAATCCGCGCTTACTAATACGATACAATATCGCAGGGGCATGACACATCTTATCCACCACCATCTCTGTGGTGAATATTCCCTTATCAGCCATTTCAAGCATAGCTGCAAGCGAATACTGCACAAGGGGCATACCCGAAGCCGCCGAAAAACATCCTCCCTGCTTTTCGTTCAGCAGATGCGGAGCATGATCGGTGGCTACAACGTCTATCAACCCTGTATTCAAGCCTTTGCGCAATGCGCTACGGTCAGCATGAGTTTTCACGGCAGGATTACATTTTATCCTGTTCTCATAATATGCATAGTCATTATCGGTGAACCACAAATGATGTACACACACTTCTGCCGTAATTTTCTTTTCCGCCAAAGGCTTTCTTTCAAGCAATGCAAGCTCTCGAGCCGATGACATGTGAAGCACATGCAATCGAGTACCGCATTCATGTGCGAGTTCCACAGCACGAGCCGTACTCACATAACAAGCTTCGGCACTGCGTACAAGCGGATGGAAATATACCGGTAAATCACAGCCAAAACGATTGCTGTAATACGCCCTATTACGGTTTATCGTAGCTTCATCTTCGCTATGTATGGCTATTATCGATGGGATCTCACTGAATATACGGCGCAACGTATCCTTATCATCCACAAGCATATTTCCGGTAGAAGAGCCCATAAACACTTTCACCCCGCACACACGGGAGTAATCCACATTGCGCAACACATCGATATTGTCATTAGTAGCTCCAATATAAAAACTATAGTTGGCAGGCGACACCTGCGCAGCACGGTCATATTTTTGTTCAAGCAATTCTATCGTAGTAGTGGCAGGCTTGGTATTCGGCATATCCATAAATGATGTTACGCCTCCTGACACGGCAGCATGAGATTCGCTTTCCATATCAGCCTTATGCGTCAGCCCGGGTTCCCTGAAATGCACCTGGTCGTCAATTACACCGGGCAAAAGCATCTTTCCTCCGGCATCGGTACGTTCCCTGCATTCATCAAGCTCGGTCTGCAATGGAACACCGGCAGCAACCTTGTTTATGACTTCGCCGTCAATCACCACATATCCGCAAAAACGCTTGCCTTCGTTGATGATTTCGGCATTGTATATAATATGCTTTGACATGTTACTCACATTAGGAATTAGCGGTTATAGGTCTTAAACCAACTTTCTACTTTAAGTTTAATAACCCCGAATACGGCTTCGCCAAAAATGCCGGAGTTCATCTTACTTGTTCCCAACACACGATTAACAAAGATGATAGGAACTTCTTTTATTTTAAAACCATACTTATGAGCCGTAAATTTCATTTCTATCTGGAACGCATAGCCCTTGAACTGAATCTTATCCAAATCTATCGTTTCCAATACCTCACGACGATAGCACACAAATCCGGCGGTAGTGTCACGTACATTCATTCCTGTAACAATGCGCACGTATGCCGAGGCATAATATGACATAAGTACACGCCCTATAGGCCAATTCACCACATTCACCCCGGTAATGTAACGAGAACCGATAGATACATCGGCACCGTCATCGGCGCAAGCTGCACGTAACGGAACAAGATCCTTGGGATTATGAGAAAAATCTGCATCCATCTCTATTACATAATCATACTTATGCTCTATAGCCCACTTAAAACCGGCTATATAAGCTGTTCCCAAGCCCTGCTTCCCGGGTCGCTTTAGAATATGTACACGCGGTTTGCGTGTCATTATTTCTTCAACGATGCCGGCAGTTCCGTCGGGAGAATTATCGTCAATCACAAGAATATCAAACTGGTGTTCCAATCCGAGTACCGCATCTATTATCTTGGATATATTCTCCTTTTCGTTATAAGTAGGAATAAGTACGATGCTATCCGATTTGTTAACGTCCATAATCAAAGTTTACGCTTTTATCATTCTATTAAACTGCAAATTTAGTGAAAATTTACGCAAAGCCGTTATGATTTAATCTTAAATATAGTTATACGGCACTTATTTTCATAAAGTTACTAAAATAACACATTATATTTACCCAAAAGGAAAGCCGGATAATAGGATTGCTTTGCCCGACGCAATCCTTCGTCACCGGCATCGTCCTGACGGTTTATCCACTCCACCTCGGGATACTTTTCCCTTATATAACGGGCAAAAGTCCAATTGACCGTTTCTGCCGAGCCGTTAATCCCTCTCAACGACTTTTCGACATGTACATGAAGAACATTATTCAACACCTCACCCACGGTGAAAGCAACCACCTTATCCCCTATTCTCAAGCACATAGATTCAAAAGGATATGCCGACAGATTCTTCAGCACTTTCCACACCTGCTCTCGTTCATATTGAGCCATTGCTGATTTTTTCCCATCACTGCACACATTTTCAAAACATGCCATAACCATAGGCAGATTTCCGACCTCAACAGGCTCAAACGTTGCTTCGGGATTATCCTGCATGAAACGATTGCAATGATTGCGCTTCTTGCCGAGTTTTTTCCCCGACAGCGTAGACAAAGCGTCCATTGTATAAATATAATCGCTCCACTGACGCAACGGATACACGCTCTGCGGATTCAAATCGATGAATTTCTCTAAGTTAAATTCCGTTATGGCAGAAAATCCCAAGCGATAACCACGCTCGTTACAATAGTCCTTCAATAATTCGACCGATGCATCCAACGGAAGAGAGCCTAAAGGCTGTGAGAACGCTTTGCGGCACAAATCATCTTCCGCCAGTCCCTTTATGAACAGCGTATCCTTATAAACACAATACTTATACTTGAAATAGTCTATCCACATAAAAATGCCGCCTGCCGTATAATCACACGACATTCCCTTAAACCCTCTTAAATAAGGATATATTTCAGGAAGAGATTCAAGTGTAAGTTCTTTAAACTCTAAAGGTGAAATCATCGTCTTCGGTTTTCTTTCTTATATAATAACAATAAATAAGGCTTTTTTACTATGCAAATTTACATCATTCTTATAATTATCCCTACTTTTGTGTTATAAACAATAAAACGACATTACTATGAATAATTTTGTATATGACATACCGGTAAAGGTATATTTCGGAGAGAACCAACTTTGTCACCTCGGCGAAGAGTTAAAAAAATACGGCAGTCGCGTATTACTCACTTACGGAGGTGGTTCTATCAAGAAAATCGGTCTTTATGACAAGGTGATTAACGAACTGAACAGCTCCGGGCTTGAAGTATTTGAACTTTCGGGTATTGAACCAAATCCACGCATAGATTCAGTGAGAAAAGGAGCGCAAATGTGCAAAGAACACAATATTGATGTACTGCTCGCAGTGGGCGGTGGTTCTACAATTGATGCCACCAAGTTCATGGCGGCAGGAGCTTGTGTTGACCATGACCCTTGGGATTTCCTGAGCGAAAAATGGTCGCCTATCGAAAAAGCTCTGCCTATCGTATCGATTCTCACCCTTTCTGCAACCGGTTCCGAAATGGATTGCGGCGGTGTAATAAGCAATCCCGAAACAAAAGACAAAATAGGACGCTTGGCTCCTCCTATGCTACCCAAAGTTTCGTTCCTCGACCCCACTTTAACCTATAGTGTAAACGCTTATCAAACGGCTTGTGGAGCTGCCGACATGATTTCACACATTCTTGAAGTTTATTTCAACATGGAACAGGACTTGTATATGCTCGATTGCTTCATGGAAGGAATGCTGAAAACCATTATCAAATACACTCCCGTTGCAATACAAGACCCTGAAAACTATGAAGCTCGCGCAAACCTTATGTGGACGTCGTCGTGGGCTATCAACGGATTTATTAATGGAGGCAAACGCCTTGCTTGGAGTTGCCACCCTATGGAGCATGAGCTGTCGGCAATCTACGACATCACACACGGTTTGGGACTTGCCATACTCACACCGAGGTGGTTGGAATACTGCTTGGACGAAACCACGGTATCAAAATATGTGCAATTTGCCACCAATGTATTTGGGGTAGAAGCCTCATTGCCTCCTATGGAAATTGCCCGCGAAGGAATACGCAGATTGTCGGAATTCCTGTTTGACACCATAGGATTACAGCGCAACTTCACCGAAGTGGGAATCAAAGAGGAAGACTTCCCCGTAATGGCACGCAAGGCATGCGGCAACGGCACACTTAAAGGATTCAAGCACCTCAATCAACAAGACATCGAAGCCATCTTCCGCATGTGCCTATAAATACAGTGAAATATTTAGAAAGGCCGTCTAACTTTTTCAGGCGGTCTCTCTTTTGAGATAAAGCTTTTATTAAAAAACCTACCTTACGTTCGTATTATCCGTCTCAGATTGTTTTTCTCTAAGAATTACCATAAAATTCTGCTTACACGCCAACATTTCATTGAGCACATTTTCAAGATGGTTTTCCGGCTTATATTCCGGTAAAACAATTTGATAAGCAGTATAAACACAACGTTTATTTTCTACATCGGTTCTAATTAACACGCTGAGAAAACCGGTACTATTATTAACCTCATTTGTAGCTTCCAAAATAGGCAACATATATTCTGTTTCTTCTATTTCATACCAAGGCAAATCAATCACAGTAATAAAACTTTTGAATACTTTAATCATAAATTTTTCGCCTTTATAGTTTCCTACGAAAATATAAAGTAACGGGGATGCAACTTCATATTCATTTTCATATGTTATTGAGAATCCTATCTTCGGAAGAATACGTTTGAGTATCCTTTTATTCCTATTATCCGAATATTCATAATAGAAAAGATTCCAAAGACCTTCACACCATGGATAAAGGCATATAAGTAACACCAATATTAATATCGGGTGAAAAGTACCATTCACAATATAATACACGCATACTCCAACCGCTGAAATCAGCCCTACCAGCCATAAAATCCCTCTCATAGTTTCTTTCACATCTTTCATATCTCCTCTTAATTACTCTCAAATTTATATTTCAATATATTCATTTTTCGACACTCTAACTCGTTGGCTAAATTATATTCATCTCCTTCATAATCTTAATATTTTGACGCTATTGATACTCTTAATTTGAAACTAAAGCAAACAATCCACATATTGCAGCGGCTCCCATAAGCAACCACATCCACCCCCAACCGGAGTCTTCTTTAAATTCAATATACATGGCTTTTCCACACTTAAAAGCCACAAGCAGTAATATTACACAAATTACAAATTCCATATCTTTCAATATATATTAATCAAAATATTTTTTATACTCATTAAATTTCCCTCTCCTATAAATTATCATAATAATCATAGGAAAAAAGATTAGACAGCATATAATATCAACAATCCAACTTGCCGTACTTTTATTATAGTCTACTTCCTCATTATGCTCTCTAATTTTCCGCCTCAATTCTTTCTCGTCCATAGTCTTATTATTCTTTATTGTTCCACTCTTCTTTTTCTTTCTTCTCTTGTTTTTTCTGATTAGCCCTATGAATCAAAAATATACCTAAGCCTACCCAGAACAAAGGACCTACAATACTATCACCTCCTATTAAACACCCTAATAGAGATATTAAGCCTAATATTAAAATTACAATACCTGTCGTTTTCATTTTACTTCCTCCTTTTCATCTTCTTTCTTTTTCATCTCTACAAATTGTATATCCTCACTCTTTTTCTTAGAGCACAATACAACTATAAGCCCCAATAACAAATTAAATAAAGATATTAAAAATGCCCAACCAAAACCAATTTTTCGATTGCGACCTAAATAGCCAACTCCACAAGCAAGTGCTATTCCTATTATAAGGAAAAACATTTTTTCTAACTCTTCCATAATTATAAAATTTAATGCCCCAAAGCCATTATTAATGCATATATGAATATTGCTCCCATTATGATGCTTATACAACCCCAGGCATAATCAGAATCCCCATAAAGTGCGTCATCTTTTAATCCCAACTCTTTCTCAAAAATAGTTTCTACAATCTTAATCATATCTTCACTACCTGAAATACGGGCAATCCTATAACAATTTCTAAACAACTCTTCTAAATATCCTTTATCCAAATTCTTTAAAGAATTTACAATAGTATCTACTTCTTTTTCAGGATCATTACACATAGATTCCATTAATATTAACTCCTTTTCACTTTCGGAGACACCTAACTGCGATAATATCGATTGACATATAGTATTTACTTCATCATTACTTGCACTAATAGGGGAAGATCCTTGAATAAAAGCCAATAATTTTACTATCGCATGCTTTTGTTCTTTTGTCAAGTTTTCTTTTGTTTCTACTTCTGTTGTTGTTTGAGTTTCTACCTTTTCGATTTTACCTGCTCCTAAAAAGCCACGATTATCAGCAAACTCAATCAAAGCCCAGCGACAACCATAACCACCCGTATTATCACAAACTTCTAATGTATCCCACCCTAAAACGACAAGCCGTCTTACCAATGTTGTATCTGAAAGTATAACCTGACCAATAAGTTCCATTTCTTTTCTACTTAATTGACGTCCCGATAAAGCCTGAATCCGAAAACCTGAATTAAACCAAGTAGAAAACTCATGTTTGTATGCCGAGCACCCTCTTGAAGAACTCGATTTTAAAATAGTAGGAGTTTCACCTCTCACAAAAGATTCACGAGACATTTCATTAAATCCCGCTATTAGTTTCGCTCGTTCACTTCTATCATGAAACCAAGCCGTTATTCTATTCCAAGTATTCTCAAAAAACATATTATATCGTTTTTAAAGTTTCCAGTCCCAAATGACTTTATTGCGAGATAGTTTTACAACTTATCCCAATTATATAATCATTTCTTATTAACACTTTGTAAAAATACACCGAGAAAAACAGCTTTCCTAACATCACTTAAATAAAAATTAAAAGGCTAAACCTTAACGATTTAGCCTTTTCAAACATTCATATAAATCACATTTATACCAAACTAATTCTTTAAATCCTTTTCGTTTTTTTCCTTTAGGTATATGTCCATTGGTAACGTGTAAATCGAATGTAGGTACAGACATATTCATAAATTCAGCTGCCGATTGTTTGCTCATAGGCTCTCTTGCTATAATATTAATAATATCTATTGCTTCTTGCTCTCCTATTTCGCAAGTATTAGACTCAAGTTTATCAGCCACCTGTCTTAACTCTTTTATTAACATTTTTATGATGTACATAATTATTTGTTTTTTAATTTCTTAATTAGACGTTCTTTTACTGCATTTAAATTTGTTTATTATGATTATAAATAAGAATAACACACAAACGGTATAATAACTAACAAGTAGCTGAAAGTCACTAATTGGCGGTTTAATATAAATATATAAAAGAGCAATAGTTATATTAATTAAATTAGCTGTTACTATAAGTCTATACCAATTACAAAATTTAAATACATAACTACAGACATAAAGTAATATAGTTGTAATAAGAGAATTTCCCGTCAAATAATTTAATAAATCATATGTCTTAGTAATTACATCAAAACAATACAATGTATTATTCACAAGCATTACCACCATTTGTATAACCGGAAAGTATTTAATCAGTAATAGGAATCCTTTTTTCATCACAAACAAATTTTATTACACACATATAGCAAATATGGATAGTGTTTTATCTCTCTCAATCAACCAACCAATTATTGATTACACATTTAATCGTTTACTCTGTTAATTTGTTAATCAGATGCCTTTTTACTGCATTTAAATTTGTTTAAAATAATTATAAATAAGAATAACACACACACCGAATAATATAATACCAGTAATTGTTTATCTGAGATTGGTAATCTTATAATTGTATCAATTATATTTATAGTGATACTCGTTAAATTAGCGAATAATATAATCCTATACCAATTACAATAACCAAATAAAAAACTACAGATATACAGAAGTATAATCATAATTACAGAATTTCCTATAAAATAATTTGAAATTCGAGCAAAATTCAAACAAAAATCAAAATAATACAATGTATTATTCACAAGCATACCCACCATTTGTATGATTGGAAAGTATTTAATCAGCAATAAGAATCCTTTTTTCATCTCAAACAAATTTTATTCTAAATATATACCTGAATGGTATTTCATTAGATTACGATTACAAATATATAATTTTTATCAAGAATCAAAAACATATCATGCTACAAAACATTGAAAAGTTTCTACCTTTCCTTTTTAGAAGGATAAAAACATTTCAAACATAAATCATTTATCTTTCTCTTTGTTTTTGGGCTTGAGTAAAGAAGAATATATGTATTGGTTTTATAGATATACTATGGGCTGTATGTGTGCAAATCGCTAAATTAGGTATAAATTTAGGGATTACACTCACTAAATTCGACATAAATTTAGTGAACATATTCCCCAAATTAAGCATAAATTTGGGGATTTGAGTAAAAAAAATTATCTTTGCGTAAATTCAACTAACTATGATACAACGAACTTTATTAAAATCTATCATCAACGACTTTTCTCGAAAAAAAGTAATCGTTTTAATGGGTGCACGCCAAGTAGGCAAAACAACGCTTTTAACATCGTTACCAACTGCCAATAAAAGAAGTTTACGCTTAAATTGCGACAATTATGATGACATCGCTTTATTAGAAAACAGGACTTCAACTGAATTACAGAACCTCTTGAGGGATTATGATATGGTTTTTATAGATGAAGCCCAAAGAGTAAAAGATATTGGTCTGACTCTTAAAAAGATAGGCGATCTATCTCTCGACACTCAAGTAATAGTTACCGGTTCTTCAAGTTTTGACATCGCAAACAGCATCAACGAACCGGCAACAGGAAGACTAATTGAATACAACCTTTTTCCTTTTTCACTCAACGAACTTGCCACACACTTTTCTCAAAAAGAAGAATCCAGGCTTCTTTCCACAAGGCTTATATACGGAATGTATCCAGAAGTCGTGACATTTCCCGGTGACGCAAAACGCACTCTCATCGGGCTAACCAACAACTACCTATACAAAGACATTCTATCTTATAAGGGAATAAAAAAGCCTGAAATATTACAAAAACTTGTACGTGCTTTGGCATTACAAATTGGAAGCGAGGTATCCTACAATGAATTAAGCAACCTGCTTGGTATAGACAAAGTCACTGTGGAAAATTATATAAACCTGCTTGAAAAATGTTTCGTTATATTCAAACTTGACTCCTATAGCAGAAACCTACGGAATGAGATAAAAAAAGGAAAAAAGATCTATTTTTATGACAATGGTATTCGCAATGCTGTCGTATCCAATTTTGCTCCCCCTGAAATACGAAATGACATGGGAGTGCTGTGGGAAAATTTTATGATAAGTGAACGCATAAAACGAAATGCTTACGCCAAAGGATACGCAAATTTGTACTTTTGGCGGACCCACGACCAAAGCGAAGTCGATTTAATTGAAGAAGAAGATGGAATAATACGTACTTATGAGTTTAAATGGAATCCCAAAGCCAAAGCTAAACTTCCGAAAAAGTTTGCAGAAACCTATCCTGTTGCATCATTTGAGGTCATAACTCCCGAAAATTTGTGGAATTTCGTGTTATAGATCAAAAGATTTATAAGAATTTAATTAAAAATAATTATATGAATCCTCATGAGGTTTTGCTCACTGCTGAGAGCGAGAAACTGCAATATATGGGACGAGCTTTGCGCAATCCTCATCAATTCTCTATTCATCGAGGTGGGTGCTATTGTGTCATCGGTGAAAATGGCTGTGGAAAAACGACTTTGGGTAAGATTCTTGAGAAAGGTTGGAACATTTGCACCAATGTGATTCATGGTGACAAACTGAATCTTACGATTCGTAATATCGAATTTTCCGATATTCATTCACTTACCGGCTGTGATACAACATATTACCAACAGCGTTTTGAATCCACTCAAAACGATGACATTCCCACCGTAGCCGAAATAATTGGAGATAGTATTTCACAAGAGCGTTTAAATGAACTTTGTCGCCGATTATCGCTTCACGACATTATGCACAAGCGTATAAACTTCTTATCAAGCGGTGAATTGCGTAAGTTTCTCATCATAAATCTTTTTTCGGATACGCCGGATATACTCATAATCGACAACCCATACATTGGTCTCGATTCTCAGTCGCGAAAGTTGCTTAATGAAATGCTTAAAGCGATAACAAATACCGGAACGGCTGTAATTCTTCTCCTATGTAATCCCTCCGATATTCCCGAGTTCTGTGATTATATTTTACCCCTGAGAAACATGGAAATAGGAATGTTGAAAAAACGTGATGAATATGATGACGATTTCTTGAACAGTTTGTTTCCTACTAAAGGCGATTCTGACAAATTCCCGATAGTTTCCCATCACGAAAACATAGATTACCATACAGCCATCGAGTTACGTAACTGTAATGTGGTTTACGGCAATACTGTGATTCTGCGCAATGTGTCGTGGACGGTAAAAGCCGGAGAGAAATGGGCTTTGCTCGGAGCCAACGGTAGCGGGAAAAGCACGTTATTAAGTCTTGTTAATGCCGACAATCCACAAGGATATTGTAATGACATCACTCTATTTGACCACCGTCGAGGCTCAGGAGAAAGTATTTGGGATATTAAGCAACGCATAGGCTACATTTCTCCTGAAATGCACCTCTACTTCAACGCCACAACCGATGTGCTGAATGTAGTGGCAACAGGATTTTTCGACAACATCGGGTGTTATCGCCTACCAAACGACGAACAGAAATCCGTAGCCATGCAGTGGCTTATAGCATTCGGAATAGAACATCTTGCCATGCGACGTTTTCCTACGCTATCGTCGGGCGAACAGCGTCTTGTACTGATAGCACGCACCTTGATAAAAAACGCTCCGTTGCTCATTCTCGACGAACCATTACATGGGTTGGATATGACAAACAAAGCACTTATAGCGAATGCCATCGAGCGTATAGCGTCTATTCCCGGCACATCATTAATCTACGTAACACACTACGCCCACGAAATCCCACCTTGCGTAAATAACATAAAACGACTCCTTAACGAATCATAGCAAGAATCCACTTCGTTAACACTGTGAATAAGCAAGAAAAGAATAATACTATTATCATATTTTTGCATTAAGCGATAAGCCAGCCTTAACCGAAACTGCACTAATGCAAGGCTGAAAAACAAAAAGTGCAGACTTTCGCCACATGCTGTCAAGGCTCACCACAAGCCATAATTCTATAGAGAAAGTCCGCACCGTTTATCACGATACGATATCTCAATAGAAT
>X67_European_Roe__coassemble_40_pt1 | contig 28608 bp, 30 predicted proteins | sample X67_European_Roe__metabat2_low_PE_011 | metagenome-assembled genome bin X67_European_Roe
TAGAAAAGATAATAATCAACGGTCACGAAGCAGTGGATTTGGGGCTGAGTGTCAAATGGGCAACCTGCAACATAGGAGCAACTAACCCTGAAGATATAGGAGAAAAATATCATTGGGGAGAAATTGAATTGCCTACCGATAAATCAAGATTCTATGATGAGGAACAAGGGTTTACAGACTATACTATAATTGGATTACACTATCGACAAGGCTATAAAAGATGGCGCTATAAGGAAGACGGCAAAACGAGGAGCATCATACTGTATAATATATCTGGCTCAGATATGTATGATGTCGCTCGCCATAAATGGGGAGCAAAATGGCGTATGCCAAGAGTTGCAGAGGTGGACGAACTAATAGATGAATGCACATGGGAACCAATTAAGATTGATGGTAAGTGTGGGTGTAAAATAACAGGAAAGAATGGGAATAGTATCTTTCTGCCTACGAATGAGGATTTTGTTGGACACTATCTTACCAGTCTGTATCAGATTGACACATCGGATTCTGAATATGGTTGTGACGGAGCGTGCTTTTTGGTTTGTCATGGTGATTGTGGTTACGTGATTATAGCTTTTGGTGGAGGTGCAGCATTGCCAATTCGACCTGTAACCGGAAATGAAGATAAAATCCTCATGTTTCAAAAAAATAAGGTTGAGTGATAGATTGAATTAATATACCACTCTACACCATAAAACAAAAACATTGAAGATATGAAGAAATTTTGGAATAAAATATTCGGGAAACGACAAGAAGAGGCGGTTGCTGAGGTAAAGCAACAGCGAGAGTTAACAGATGATGAGAAACACTCGTACCGATATTTCTTGCAATATAGGTTTATCCCCGACCTCGTTGCAGCTGTTTCAAATGGAGAAATATCTCCAAATGCCATTCTGGCAACTGATGGCTGGGAAGACTTTTTGAAGGAACATATAGATGAGAATTTCTTCTTGGAATGGGATGAGTTGCTTTGCGAAGGCTTAATAAAGATAAACGATACTTATGTGATGGCTCTCTACATCTTCCCAGAGCCCCGACAAGTCCCAGAGGCTGCTTTTGGTGCAGTGTTAATTAACACTACCAATAACGATGCGGTATATTATACTTTGGAATACTCTTTCGACGGCGTGTGGGTGCTGGGCAGTATGGATCAAACCACACATCGCAACTATGGGGATCTCGAAAATCCCGGTTTGATGAGCTTTATAGATTGGGTTGTTGAGAGAGCTCAGGGAACAAAACCGACAATGACTACAACACTTCCGAAAGAAGATGAAGAAAATTTGCAGTCATAGAGATAGAAATTCGCAAAACTATTCTCTATATTATAAAACTAATAACAAAAATGGAGATGATAAATAAAGTAATGGCGGAACTGGAACGTCTAAACCTTTCACCTATCAAGAAAGGAAAGGGTATTATATTCACCTTTCAGAGTGTGAAGTATATGTATTACGATTATGGAATGGAAGACTATCTCGTCTTCAGGACTCATATTGCCGATGTACAAGAGCGTTCACTTATTGACATCTTGAAAGCAATCAATGAGGTAAATACAGTGATCCGTTTTGGAAAACTCATGTTTCGTGATGGTAATGTGGTGGCAAGTTATGAATACATGATGGCTCCAGATGCAAAAATGGAGTATGTGATCTTCAATGCATTCTCCACCTTATCGTATGCTCGCGATAAGTTCTATTCGGAAATAAATAGTGCTGGTATCAAGATTAAATAAATAGATAAAATTTAAGCGATATGTTGATTACAATTTCACTTCTGATTCTTGCTTACCTTATTATGGGTAAGGATATTGAACCGCTTTTAGAGCGTGTAAAGAACATCGATTGGCGTGGTAAGATTAACACAGTTATGGAAAAGTTGCGTCCGTGGGCGCTGAAAGCCGGTCGTGTGGCTACTCGTCCCCTGTTGCAGTTCTACTATGTGATGGATGATGATAATACATCAACCCTCGACCGCGTACTTATCTATGCTGCCATTGTCTATACCATTTTGCCAATGGACTTCATTCCAAGTGTTATTTATAAGTTCTTGGGCATCTTGGATGATGGCGTGGCAATGCTCTATGTCTATAAGAAAATCAAAGATAAGATTACGCCTGAAATCAATGCTAAGGTCGAGGACACTCTTAACGAGTGGTTCGGTGTCGAGTATGAACTGGTAGAGGGATAAAGAAGTACACTATATTCAATCATAGATGCGGTGGAACTTGGTTTTCATCGCATCTTTTTATAAATTTACTGTATGAAGTATTCAGAAACAGATATCAACAGATTTTTGGAAGCACAAGAATCGCCCTTTTGTGGATATGAGATTGCTCTCAAAGAGATCCAGAATGGAAAGAAAACAAGCCATTGGATGTGGTATATCTTTCCTCAGTTTCGTGAGTTTGCACATAGTAGTCGCGCCCATTACTGGGGAATAATAGACTTAGATGAAGCCGAGAACTATCTAAACCATCCTGTATTGGGAGTACGACTTCGAGAGATAACAGAGGTACTACTTGTTCATAAAAATAAGACCACATTAGAAATTTTTGGCGATATTGATGCGAAGAAACTTCGCTCCTGTATGACGTTGTTTGACTATTTATCCCCCAATGATATATTTGGTGAGGTACTCGACTCTTTCTATAAAAGTGAATGTTGCAAGCTCACCCTCAGAGTGATGCAACATGGATGAAAAGAAGTAACAGAATTAAAGAAGAAACGACTATGAACGACATCTACACAACCCAGATCAGTGAGAGTATAGAATCTTTAATACTTAATTAAGCAAACTAATCTTTAAAATAAAATGAATATGTATAATTGTGAAGATCCTTTGAGGAAACAATATTTTAAGGAGGCATCAATTAGATTGATAGCTCGATTATTGGAGAAGCTTAAAGAGTATGCAAACACAGAAGGTGGAGGCGATGATTTTGTGATATACGATGAAGTATCAAATGATATTTCCACACAAAAGGGAATTTTTTTCTATCCGTGTATACCCTACCTATCCATTGAAACCTTTCATAAAAAACCGGAGAAGAAGTTTTTGAATATCGGGGTAGCATTACATGACTATGATGTCATAAACTATGGCAGCATATTTATTTGTACGATTGATGAGATGATCGCAAAACTGGAAAAGAACATATATACATCCCTCTTTGCCAGTCTTTTTCAAGACTCCTACAATAGATTAGAAGATCGAATATTGGAATGGAAATATTAAGAAGTAGTTTTCCAAAATATTCCTTAAAATAATCTCGAAATAAAATTAAAACAACTTCTTAAACTTTCTGCGGGATAGTGTATCAAAATTGGTGAAAGAGGTTAAGAATAACGATTGATATGAACTGTAAATATTCTGAAAGCGAACTCATGGGAATGCTCCGTAACCCGACAGAACGGGAAAGAGGATTCAGGTGCTTGCTCGATGCATACGGCAACAAACTGTACTGGCACATACGCCGTATGGTGGTGAGCCGCGAGGATGCAGAGGATGCCATGCAGGAAACGTCAATCAAAATATTCAGCAAATTGGATAGTTTCAAGGGTGAAAGTTCGCTTTTTACTTGGGTGTATTCGATAGCCACCAGTGAAGCGTTGCAGGTGTTGCGCCGCCGATGCGGCTTGTTTCGGTCACTTGACGGAGAAGGTGTGGGTGAAATACTTAGGGAGACCCTATATGCTGAAACCGATATGGATGCTTCTTCGGCAGAGGTCTTATTTCAGGAGGCTTTGCTTAAACTGCCCACTCAGCAGCGACTTGCATTCAATATGAGGTATTATGACGAACTGCCATACGAAGAAATCTCCGAAATCACAGGGAAGAATGTGAGTACGTTGAAGTCTAACTATCATTTTGCTGTAGAAAAAATAAAGAACCATATAAAAGAAAACGCGATATGAAAGGATTAGAAGAATTTGCAGGTAAGCGTATGCCGTACAGGGAAGGTGACGAATATGTATCCCGCCTGATAGCCGATAGCGCGGAAAGAGCGATAGCCGGCGCAGCAGTTGCCCGACAACGTCGTGCGGCGGTGATTCTTCCGCGATTGATAGCAGTCGCAGCAGTGATGGCATTGGCAGTATTGGTTTTCACAGCTCTGAATAAGGACAGCGACTATGAAAGCTACCGTAAAAGTCCTACGCTAAGCGAAGTGCTAAGCTCGATGAGCGACGAGTCGCTCATGTGCGTGAGCAGCTATGAAATAGAAGACATTCCGGAATATGAAGAATAATAAAACAATTTTTTTTAAAAAAGAGAAAAATGAAGAAATTAACTGTAATAACCATGCTCCTTGCGGCATTCGTTATGGGAGCTGCGGCTCAGCCAAGAGAGTTGAGCAAAGAGGATAAAGAGAATGTGTTCAACGGAAAAGCCAAAATGATGCAAAAAAGACTTGAACTCACCGATGAACAAATGAAAGAGTTCCTCCCTGTCTATAAGAGCTATCAGGAGGAAATAGAGAAGATAGAGCGACCGAAAAAAGTGAACTTGAAATCGGAAACTCTTACGTCGGATCAGGCATACGATGCAATGCTGGCGAAGTTGCGATTCAATGAGGCTATACTTGCGGTACAGAAGAACATTTTGGGCAAACTGAAACCGATACTTACTCCGAAACAATTAGTGCGCTTTATCAGTGCGGAAAGTGCGGTGCAAAAGAGCATACGCGATCATAAGAAAGCCCGCGGAGGAAAAGGCTTTAAGGATGGAAAGAGAAGGGACAGAGGCGGAAAAATGTCGTTCCGCGACCGCTGCGACGGAGACCGTCCCGACAGTATCTCCTGCCGCCCGGCTCCGCAAGGATAAAGGCGGTGTGTAGGTTGGCTTGTCACAGAGCATGGGGCTGTGCTATAGGTACACCCTCATGTTTTTTTATTGTTTAGCGGTGAAGGGTGTTGAAAACTCCGCAGTTATTAACAAAAAAGCCCACTTATCAACAATTTTGTCATTTTTAGGTCTGAAAATTAGGCTTATGTGCTTAAAAAATAATTCCTTTGCATTGTAAAATCTACGATATGGGAAAGATTATTGCAATAGCAAATCAAAAGGGAGGCGTGGGTAAAACCACTACTTCCATCAACTTGGCGGCATCGCTGGCTGTTCAAGGCAAAAAGGTGTTGATAATAGATGCCGACCCGCAGGCTAATGCCACATCGGGTCTCGGCATAGACCCGAAACAAATGTCGTCATCCATCTATGAATGTTTGGTGGATGACTATCCTATGGACGGAACTCAAGTGAAAACCTGTGTGGACAATTTGGAGTTGGTGGGTTCGCGTATCGACCTCGTCGGGGCGGAATTGGAACTTATCAACAAGCCTAACAGGGAGCGGGTTCTCAAGACCTTGCTTGAACAAGTGAAAGCGAAATATGACTTTATATTGATTGATTGCAGCCCGTCGCTCGGATTGATAACGGTGAACGCCCTTACTGCAGCCGACTCGGTGATTATTCCCGTACAAGCAGAGTATTTTGCTCTTGAGGGTATAAGTAAGTTGCTGAACACCATCCGCATCATAAAGTCGAAACTTAACCCTGCATTGCAGATAGAGGGATTTCTGCTTACCATGTATGATGCTCGTCTGCGTCTTGCCAACCAGATATATGAAGAGTTGAAAGGGCATTTTGCCGACATGGTGTTTGATACGGTAATACCTCGCAATATACGCTTGAGCGAGGCTCCCAGCCACGGCTTACCCGCCATCCTCTATGATGCAACGAGCCGCGGTGCAACGAGCCACCTGCAATTGGCAAAAGAAATAATATCCAAGAACCGCAGAAGGCAGTGATTGAATAAAAGAACAGTAACATAAAGATTGATAAAAAGATATGGCACTTAAAAGGAACGCATTGGGAAGAGGACTTGACTCCCTCATATCAATGGATGATGTACAGACCGGCGGCTCTTCGGCAATAAATGAAATTCCGGTGAGCCAAATAACGCCCAATCCCGACCAACCGCGAAACTTCTTCGATGAAACGGCTCTTGAAGAATTGGCGATGTCGATACGGGAACTCGGTATTATCCAGCCGTTGACCCTGCGCAAATTGTCATCCGACAGCTATCAGATAATATCGGGAGAAAGACGTTACCGTGCCGCAAAAATGGCAGGGCTTGCCACTGTACCTGCTTACATACGCACTGCAACCGATACAGAGCTTACCGAAATGGCTCTTATCGAAAATATACAGCGAGAGGACTTGAATGCAATAGAAATAGCTCTTACTTTCAAGAAACTCATAGAACAATACAACCTGACACAGGAGCGTTTGAGCGAGCGAATAGGCAAAAAACGTGCTACAATCGCCAATTTTCTGCGCTTGCTGAAACTTCCTGCGGAGGTACAGCTCGGATTGCGCGACCGTCTTGTGGATATGGGGCATGCCAGAGCCATATTGATGGTGGAGAAACCTTCCATGCAGTTAAAACTTTATAATGAAACTATTAAAAAAAGTTTATCGGTGCGACAGGTGGAAGCTCTTGCCAAGCAGTATCAGGATGCAGCCGAAAGGGGCGAAACTGTGAGTTCTATACAGTCTAAGCGACTGAATAACAACGATTACAGGATTTTGCAAAAACATCTGTCCTCGGCATTTTCCACAGAAGTAAAGTTTACTTGTGACGATAACGGTAAAGGAAAAATAACATTCCCGTTTAAAAATGAAGCGGAATTAGAGCGATTAATTACTATCTTTGACAAATTAAAGAATGAGGATTCGCAAAAATCGTAAAAAACGGCTGATGCGAACCTGTGATTTTTTGTGTTTGTGAACAGAATTATTGAAATAGGGGTGCGTGTACTGACCGGGCTTATCTTAATGTTAAGTCTGGTTATGCCGTTTTCGTTGCAGGCGCAAGGTGCAGATACCGTAACGGTGGAGCGCAAGATACCGTTTTTACGCGGAGTGAAAAGCACGCAGGTGCGCAATGTGTCGGTTGATACGGTTCAAGTGAACGATACTTTGGTGCAAAACACCGATTCCGTGGCTGCTGTATTGAGGCACGCTGCAATGAAAGAATTTCAAGATTCGTTGCGTAAGGACTCGATAATGCGTGCCGATTACGGAAATATGAAAATATTCAAGCCCGATCCTAACAGGGCTATGTGGTTGTCACTGCTGTTTCCGGGATTGGGGCAGGTGTATAACAGGCGATACTGGAAATTGCCTATCGTAGTGGGAGGTTTCGTAGGTTTGGGTTACGCTACGGCATGGAACAACCGCATGTATACCGATTATACCAAGGCTTATCGGGATGCGATGGATAATGACCCGTCAACAAACAGTTATATGGATTTCTATCCTCCCACCGTAAAAGAGGAGGATATAGACATGGCTTGGCTGAAACGCGCTTTGAAGGCAAAGAAAGACTATTACAGGCGCAATAAGGAACTTTGCGTCATCAGTATGGTGGGTATGTATCTGCTGTGTGTGGTGGACGCTTATGTTGACGCTTCGCTCATGAATTTCGATATTTCAGACGATTTGTCGATGCGGGTGAAACCTGCTGTTATAGAACCCCGATATACCGGTAAAAAATTGCCGTCGGTGGGAGTGCAGTGCGCATTTAATTTTTAACGGAGAAAGATTGACAGAAAAAGATTGACAGAAATAAATGAAGAGAAAACTTTTAATACTGATATTTTCGGGAATGATGGCTGCCGGCAGTGTCAATGCCGGGCAGAAACATACGATATTGACGGTTAAGGAGAATTTGCCCGATACCACGACCGTGGTACCGTTCAGTTTTGAGACCGATACACAGGAATTGTTGAATAACTGGTATCTACAGAATTATACGGTACTTGACGAAGAGGTGGAGAACAAGTCGAGCAACAATGCATCGGAAGAGGAATATATAGAACGGTTGAGCAAAATTCCGTCGGAGATTGAGATGCCATATAATCAAGAGGTGCGCCGATTTATAGACTTATATGTCGACCGCAAGCGTACGTTGGTGGAGGCAATGCTTGGAATGAGCCTGTACTATATGCCTATCTTTGAACAGGCGTTGGAGCAGGAAGGTTTGCCATTGGAATTGAAGTATCTACCGGTGGTGGAGTCGGCACTCGACCCAGTGGCAAAATCGCGTGTGGGAGCTGCCGGACTATGGCAGTTCATGGTGAGAACCGGTAAAGGGTTAGGATTGGAAGTCAATTCTTTGGTCGATGAACGCTTAGACCCCTATAAGTCATCGGAAAAAGCCGCAAAATATTTAAAGCAGTTGCATAGCATATATAATGATTGGTCGCTTGCGATAGCCGCCTATAATTGCGGACCGGGCAAGGTGAATCAAGCTCTGCGTCGTGCCGGAGGTACGGGTAAAGATTTCTGGCAGGTATATGCTTTTCTCCCAAAGGAGACAAGAGGATATGTACCGGCTTTCATCGCAGCCAATTATGTGATGACTTATTTTAAGTACCACAATATCAGCCCTGCGTTGGCTAAGAAACCGATAGTAGTGGATACGGTTATTGTCAATCGCCGCATTCATTTCAAGCAGATTGCCAACGTGCTGAATATGCCTATAGAGGCGTTGCGTGTGCTTAACCCGCAGTATCGCAAGGATGTGATACCGGGAAATACACGCCCTTACACGCTTGCGTTACCGTCGCAGCAGATATATAGTTTCCTAATGAGCGAGGACAGCATTTTCAGCAACGATGCGTCCAAGTATCAGCCTCGTGCTGTAGTAGAGCCGCAGATGGAGCAGGTATCGTCGGATGAAAAGGGCGAGTATGTTTACGAAACCCGCACCGTGACAAAGTACCATAAAGTGAAGCGAGGCGAGAGTTTGGGAAAGATCGCGCGGAAATATGGTACAACTGTGAAGGCATTGAAGAAAGCCAATAACTTGAAGGACAACAATATTGCGGTGGGTAAGCGCTTGAAGGTGACAACAACCGAGAAAGTGAAAGTGTATAAACCTGTGGAGGAAGACAGTGCCGAGGAAATGGCTAAAGCCGACAGCCTTGCTCTTCAAGCAGCTGTAGCTCCTGAAGAAGAGCAACAGCAGGAAAAGGCTGCTGAACCTAAGGCGAAAAAGGCACAGGAAAAGAAGAAAAAGGAAAACTCCGCTCCTAATAAAAAGAAGAAAGAAACGACAAAGAATAAAGAACGTCAGTCAAGTTCCACTCATGTGGTACGTTCAGGCGAGTCGCTCTACTTGATTGCCGAGAAATACGGAATTACGGTGAACGAATTGAAACGTGCCAATTCTATTACAAGCAATAAGATAAAGCCGGGACAAAAGTTGACAATACCCAAGAAAAAGAAACAAGGGAAAACCTCACGTTCCAATGTAAAATCCAGCAAGAGGAAAAGATGAGCTGATTAGTGGGGTATAGGTGTATAATCCTTGTTTTTAGAATCCGAAACATGTTCCAAGTAAAACCGAAATAAAAATCAGAAACAGTTTCTTAGTGGGTTCTGCTGATAATTACAAGTGATTATAGAAAATATGTGGCGAGGATGATATGCCGAACAAATGGCTAATTATCCTCGCATTTTTTTGTATAAAAGCCGTTTTGTCGGTGGAATGGGAGAAAAATGCGCATAAAAATACAATTTTATCGCAAAATAGTGCCATGCTAAATTTTTTGTTACTAATTTTGTAACGAGAAATAGAGTATTTACATCAAAATAGAGTCTATGAGAAATAAGAAAACCCGGTTACAGCTTATTGTGAAGCTGATAAAGAATAATTGTGTGGGTAGTCAGGACGAATTGGCGCATCTGTTGGCTACCAATGGTTATGTTGTTACTCAAGCTACTTTGTCGAGAGATTTGAAAACGCTCAAAGCGACAAAAGTGGCGACCGATATGGGCAGTTATATGTATATAATACCCGATAGTAATGATTTGCAGGACTCTATGCTGTCTAAAGGCATGTCTTATTCATCATATTCGGTGCATGCCGGCAGTTTTGTGTCATTACAGTTTTCCGGTCACATGGCTGTGATTAAAACCCGTAACGGGTATGCCAGCGGTTTGGCTTACGATATCGATATGAGCCGCACGCCGGAAATCTTGGGGACTATAGCCGGAGCCGATACGGTATTTGCCGTAATGCGTGAAGATGTAGACAGAAAGGATGCGGTGAAAATATTCTCAAGATTCCTTCCGATGATACTTGACGAGGGAGAAGAGTGATTCCGATGCAGGTATAAATCTATGACTATAAAGAAAAAAAAGGATTGTTTTGAATTAAAAAATGATTAAAGCAGAAGAAATCGAAATCGTTGTTGCCAGTGCGGCTCATGTCAAGTATGTGGATGAAGTGCTTGACACCATAAACCGTGCGGCGAAAGTGCGTGGCACAGGTATCGCAAAGCGATCGCCTGAATATGTCAAGCAGAAGATGATAGAGGGAAAGGCTGTGCTCGCCCTCTATCATGGACAGTTTGCCGGATTCAGCTATATAGAGTGCTGGAGCAATAAAACGTTTGTGGCTAATTCCGGTTTGATTGTAAATCCCGAGTTTAGAAAATTGGGATTGGCGAAACGAATAAAACGACGAATTTTTGATTTATCGCGTGAAATGTTTCCGGAAGCCAAGATTTTCAGCTTGACAACCGGAGAGGCGGTAATGAAAATCAATAGTGAGTTGGGATTCCGTCCGGTTACTTTCCCATCACTTACCGATGATGAGGCATTCTGGCGCGGATGTGAGAGTTGTGTTAACTTTGACATACTTCAGCGTAACGGCAGGCACATGTGTCTGTGTACCGGATTATTGTATGACCCGGCTGAACATACCGGCGAAAAAAAGTCTCATGACGAAGAGTGAAATTAATTAATTAATCAGATTTTTTTTAAAAAACAGCATAAGAAAATGGAAAAGAAAAAAGTTGTATTGGCATTCAGCGGAGGACTTGATACATCATATTGTGTAAAGTATCTTAGTGAAGATTGTGGATATGAAGTGTATACGGCAATCGCCAATACAGGCGGATTTAGCGCCGAAGAACTGAAGAATATAGAAGAGCGTGCGCTTGCTCTTGGAGCAAAGCAACATGCTACGCTTGACATAACTCAGGAGTACTATGAAAAGAGTATCCGCTATATGGTATTCGGCAATGTGCTTCGTAACGGTACTTATCCCATTTCGGTAAGTTCGGAACGTATATTTCAGGCTCTTGCCATCATTAACTATGCCAAGAGTGTGGGAGCTAAATATGTGGCTCACGGCAGCACAAGTGCCGGTAACGACCAGATTCGTTTCGACCTCACATTCCAGATTCTCGCTCCTGAAATAGAGATAATCACCCCTACCCGCGACAAGAATCTTACTCGCGAGTATGAAATCAATTATCTGAAAGAGCATGGCTATGTAGCTGACTTTACAAAGCTTGAATATAGTATAAATAAGGGTTTGTGGGGAACAAGCATAGGCGGAAAAGAAACATTGAAGAGCAATGAAACTCTGCCTGAAGAGGCTTATCCTACACAGATGACAGCAACAGAGAACAGCCGTATAACCATCGACTTTGAAAAGGGTGAAATAGCGGCGATTGACGGATTGAAGTTCGACGATAAAGTGTCGGCTATACAGTATCTTGAGGAAATTGTTGCTCCTTACGCTCTCGGCAGGGATATGCACATAGGCGATACGATTATAGGAATCAAGGGACGCGTAGGATTTGAAGCTGGTGCTCCTATGCTTATAATAGCTGCTCATAAGATGCTTGAAAAGCACACTTTGACAAAATGGCAGCAATATTGGAAAGACCAGATAGGTACTTGGTATGGAATGTTCCTTCATGAGGCACAATACCTTGAACCTGTAATGCGTGACATGGAAGCATTCTTGGAGTCTTCCCAAGATAATGTTACGGGACGTGTCATTGTGGATTTGAAACCTTATCATTATGTGTTGGTTGGTGTAGAAAGTCCATTCGACCTTATGAAGAGCGATTTCGGCGAATATGGCGAACTCAGCAAGGGCTGGACGGCCGAAGACGTGAAAGGCTTTACGCGTATATTGGGAAATCAAATGAAAATATTCCATAATATTCAGAAAAGAAACGGAAAAACAGAAGAGTAATGATTAGGGCAGGAATTATAGGAGGAGCCGGCTACACGGCAGGAGAACTTATACGGTTGTTGTTGGTTCACCCCGATGTGGAATTGAAATGGGTGAACAGCACCAGTAATGCGGGAAATCCGATAACTGATGTTCATCAGGGGCTTGTGGGTGACTTGGATATGATGTTTACGTCTGAAACCCCGTTTGAGGATATCGATGTGCTTTTCTTCTGTACGCCGCATGGCGAAACCCGCAAGTTTATGGAGACGCATACGGTTCCGGCTGATTTGCGTATAATAGACCTTTCGCAGGATTACCGTATACAGGACGGAACCCACGACTTCTATTACGGTCTGCCTGAATTGAATCGTCGGCGTATAGTGAAAGAGGGTGCGGTGCATATTGCCAATCCGGGATGTTTTGCCACCTGTATCCAGCTTGCATTGTTGCCCTTGGCGAAAAACCTGTTGCTGAACAGCGATATTCATGTGAATGCGATAACCGGAAGTACCGGTGCCGGCGTAAAGCCGAGCGCAACGTCTCATTTCTCATGGCGAAATGATAATGTCAGTATCTATAAGCCGTTCAAGCACCAGCATTTGGCGGAGATTCGTCAATCTCTGTCGCAGTTGCAGAACAGTTTTAAGGCAAGTGTGGATTTTATTCCTGTGCGCGGATGTTTCTCGCGTGGCATATTTACGACGGCATATTTGGATTGTCCTATAGAATTGAGTGAAATACGTAAGTTGTATGAGGCTTATTATGATGATCATAATTTTACGTTTGTTGTAGATAAGATGCCTGACTTGAAAGATGTGGTGAATACCAACAAGTGCTTGATTCACCTGATGAAAGAGGACGGGAAATTGTTAATCGTGAGTGTGATTGATAATTTGCTGAAAGGAGCATCGGGACAAGCTGTTCACAATATGAATCTTTTGTTTGGTTTACATGAATGCACCGGGCTTAAACTCAAGCCGTCGGCATTTTAAAAGATTAAAGAGATGAAACTTTTTGATGTATATCCGTTATTCGATATAGAGATTGTAAAGGGGCGTGGCGTTCACACCTATGATGCTCAAGGCACTGAGTATCTTGACTTGTATGGAGGACATGCCGTGATTTCGGTGGGACATTCCCATCCGCATTATGTGCAGGCTTTGAAGGCGCAGGCAGAGAATCTTGTGTTTTATTCCAATTCGGTGGTAAACGGCTTGCAACAGAAATTAGCCGATAAATTGGGAAAGGCATCGGGCTACGATGATTATCAATTGTTTCTTGTGAATTCGGGTGCCGAGGCTAACGAGAACGCACTGAAACTTGCATCATTCCACACGGGAAAGAAACGTGTGCTTTCATTCAAGAAAGCTTTTCACGGACGCACTTCTCTTGCAGTGGAAGCTACCGATAACCCGAAAATTGTGGCTCCGGTAAATGAAAGCGGCAATATCACTTTCATTCCGTTTAATGACATCGATGCCGTGCATGCCGAAATAGTGAAAGGTGATGTGTGTGCTGTAATCATCGAGGGCATTCAAGGTGTGGGCGGTGTGCAGATACCTGATGACGTTTTCTTGAAACAACTGAGAGCTGAGTGTGATAATACGGGAACTGTTCTTATTTTGGACGAAATCCAAAGCGGATATGGGCGTTCAGGCAAATTCTTTGCTCACCAATATGCAGGAATCCGTCCGGACATCATAACGATGGCTAAGGGTATAGGTAACGGATTTCCATTGAGCGGGTTGCTTATAAGTCCTGCATTTAAGCCGGTTTATGGTATGCTTGGCACGACATTCGGAGGAAATCATCTGGCTTGTGCCGCCGGTATTGCCGTACTTGAAATTTTTGAGCAGGAAAATCTTGTGGAAAATTCCCGTGAAGTGGGAGAATATCTTATGGCTCGATTGCGTGAAATACCGCAAATCAAGGAAGTGCGCGGGCGCGGTCTCATGATCGGGCTTGAATTTGACGAACCGGTAAAAGAACTTCGCAAGAGATTGCTTTTTGAACAGCATGTGTTTACCGGTGCATCAGGAACGAATGTACTTCGTCTTCTACCTCCATTGGTGCTTTCCAAGACCGATGCAGATGAATTTGTTACACGTTTAAAAAAGGCACTGTGATGAAAGTGGGAATAATAGGAGCCGGCAATATGGGCGGTGCTATCGCTCGGGGATTGGCTTCAGGTAACAACGTAAATGCTTCCGATATTACTGTGTGCTGTCCGGTTCAGCGAGAACTCGACGCACTCAAGGACGATTGTGCAGAATTAAATGTTTCTGTCGACAATGAAGCTGCAGTCATTGGTAAAGATATTACTATCGTAGTGGTAAAACCTTGGCTTTTGGATGCGGTGATAAAACCTTTGTTGCCTAAGATTGATTATAGTCGTCAGGTACTGGTTACTGTGGTGGCAGGAGCTACTACATCACATTTGGTAGAGTTGGCAAAGGATTATTGCGAAAATCCGGCTGTGGTGTGTGTGATGCCCAATACTGCCGCAAGCGTGCATGAAAGTATGACGTTCATTTGTTCCCGAAACACTACCGCTGCTCAAGTGGCTTCGGTAAAAAGCCTTTTTGATGAATTAGGGAATACGATGGTTATAGAAGAACGATTGATGGGGGCAGGAATGGCTCTGGCATCGTGCGGCATAGCTTATGCTTTGCGTTATATACGTGCCGCAGTTGAAGGCGGAGTGGAAATGGGAATTTATCCCGATGATGCAAAACATATAGTGATGCAGACGCTAAAGGGAGCTGTAGCTTTGCTTGAGAAGAACAACAGCCATCCTGAGGTGGAAATAGATAAGGTGACAACGCCCGGCGGAGTGACAATAAAGGGGCTTAATGCAATGGAGGCTCATGGATTTATCACTTCGGTGATCGAGGGCTTGAAAGCAAGCATGAAATAATCCGCAAACCAATAAATGATAAACAATGTCGGTAAACAAAGTAATTTTAATAGGAAATGTGGGGAAAGACCCTGAAGTGCGTTACACCGGACCCGATCAGGCGGTAGCTACCTTTTCGCTTGCTACCACAGAAAGAGGGTACACTTCTTCATCGGGTACGCAAGTGCCTGATAAGACCGAATGGCACAATATAGTGATGTGGGGGCGCAATGCACAGATTGCGGAGAAATATATTCGTAAAGGCAGTCAGTTGTATATAGAAGGTAAGTTACGCACCCGGGTGTGGGAAGATAGAAATCAAATAAAACGTTATGTGACAGAAGTGTATGTTGATACTTTCGACTTCCTTGGCACAAGAAAAGACTGACCTTACCTAACGCTGTCAGAATCCGGCTAAAATATTCAGAATCCTGAGAAATTGATTGAATTTCTCGGGATTCTTTTTTTTCTATATATGGAAAATGTGATGAAAAAATGGTGGCGTTAACGTATTTTAGCAATTCGGGGGGTAAAATTAAGCATTTTTCATAAATTTGTGCAGTTTTTGGAGAATAGGCTCTTTAAGAGGCTATTAATTGGGCGTATTAGCCTAATTAGCCCAATTAGGCTAATATGCCCAATAGGGCTAATGGGGCTAAGAAGGCTTTAAAGATTTTAAGTGAGGAAAATTGAGACTATATAACTGTTTTTTTAAATTAATTAATTAAAACACAAAAAGAAATGAAAAAGTTAATTTTTAGCGTGTTGGGTATAGTGGGAATGCTATGCTCTACATCATGTTCTGACGAGAGCATCGTACAGGACGTGAAAGGCGATCAGACTGTTCAATTCACAGTGGAATTGAATGACGGCAGCGACGCAAGTCGTGCCATCAGCGACGGTCAGACCGTAGACCGAGTTTATTATGAAGTTTACACAAGCGCAAGCGGTAAGCCTGTAAGTTTGGGTGAATTGAAGGGAGACAAGGCTCTTGAAACAGGAACAACTGCAACCGGTGGAAACAAGTATGCCACCATTCAATTTGCACTTGTAAAGGGTCAGACTTACGACATCGTATTCTGGGCACAGTCAGGAGATGCTTATAATACAGATAACCTTTCAGCGATTACAATCCCAGCAACTACAGCGAACAATGAAAAAAAGGATGCATTCACTGCAGTTAAGAACGTGACCGTAAACGGTCCTATAAAGGAAACCATCAAGTTGACTCGTCCGTTCGCACAGGTTAACTTCGGAACATTGGATGTAGAAAAGGCAAAGGCTGCAGGTATCACATTCAGTGAATCACAAATCGTCGTATCCAATGCTGCCACCTCTTACAATGCGTTGACAAAGCAAGCAGGTGAAGGTGGAGACGTTACATTCGGTTGGGCAAGCAACGTAGACAATATCGCAAAAGAAAATTTGACGGTAAACGGAGAAAACTACAAGTATCTTGCAACAGCATACGTATTGGTGCCGGGAGGTGACACTCAACAGCTTTCAGACCTTACAATGGAAATCAAGACCGGCTTGAATGAGAATATCACATTAAACGTTCCAAATGCACCGGTACAGCGCAACTATCGTACCAACGTGCTTGGTAACCTGTTGACAAACCAAGCTGAATTCACCGTAGTGGTTGATCCTATCTACAGCGGCAATAATAATCTTGTGGAAAAGAATTATACTGCCGGTGGCTCAAAGAGTTTGAAAGCGGTTCTTGATGAAATTTCAGCAGACAACACATTATTCCAAGCCGTAATCAATTTAGAAAATGACGTGACTTGGGAAACCGGTGCCGGTCATGGTTCTACTCCATTTATTGCTGAGGGAGCAACTGTATCAAATGTTATCATAAATGGTAACGGTAATACTCTTACAGCAACAGGTTCCGGTGTAGGCTCTATCCGTATGGCTAATGGCGGTACTTTGATTCTTAATGATCTTAATGTTGTTGACGAATCTAAATCATATAATGAAGGTTCTTGGGAATTTACATATCTTGAATTTGCCGGTAAATTGGAATGTAACAACGTAACATTCAATAGCGGTATCTCTCTTGATACAGATAATGGCTCAACCCCTGAAACAGCAGCTAAATTCACAAAATGTAATTTCCATTCTCCAAATAGTAGCGAATACAGCGTATGGTTCGGTAATGGTTCTGCTGAATTTGAAGGATGTACATTTACAGGAACAAGAGCATTGAAAGTACATGAATGCTATGGTACTGTGATAGAAACCGTAACTGTAAATAACTGTCTATTCCAAGATATCAGTAAAAAACCCGGTGTTGTAATTGGAACTATTGTTGCTCCCGGTGCTCAAGGATCTTATGGAAGTTCAACATGGACAAAACCGGCAACAGCACCTGTGACTTCAATTGCTCTTACTAACAATACATTCGCAGGATGTCAAAAGGCTGATACAGAATGTGCATCTTATAAGGACTACGTATATGAATCGGATACAGATGTAACTACATTTAATTTCAAAGAGGAAAATAACACTATTGCAGAAACTGCTACAAGTTTCGCTGCTGCAGTGGCTGCTGCTAAGGATGGTGATGTGATTACTTTCATAGGTACAGTGAAAATGCCTGGATTTAGCGGAAAGACACTTACATTTGTGGGTGGTGATGAAACTGCTGTAATAGACCTTACATCTGCTGTAGGTTTGCATAACGCAAATGTGAACTTCAAAAATTTAACAGTAGATAGAACTGCTAATACAGATTATACCGGATTTCAGCATACTGCTGTTGTTTCTTATGAAGATTGTGTAATAAAGGGTAAGATTTTCCTTTATGGCGCAAAAGAAACATTTAAGAGTTGTACATTTGAACAAACTGCTGTTGATTACAATGTGTGGACATACGGTGCTGATGAGGTCGTTTTTGATGATTGTACATTTAATTGCGCTGGTAAATCGGTATTTATTTATGATGAAGACATTGCTCATGTAGAAACAGTAACTTTCAATAATTGTACGCTAAATGCAAGTGCACCTGCAAATGATGGTAAAGCCGCAATAGAAATTGATTGTAGCCTCTTGGTTACCGGTTGGTATACAATTAAGATTAATAATACGGATGCTAATGGTTTTGATTTAGGTTCAGTGAGCAAAAATTCTTTATGGAATGTTAAGAAAGGAGATAGAGCGACTGTGCTTGTTGATGGTGACGACGCTATCAATACTATCGAGATCGGAACAAAGGCAGAATTGATTGAGTTTGCAAATGATGTAAACGTTAACGGTAATGGATATTTCGGTAAAACTGTGGTCCTGACTGCTGATATCGATTTGGAAAACATGGAATGGGAACCGATAGGACAAACAGGCGGAAATGGCGTAGCAACTTACTTCCAAGGTACATTTGATGGAAAAGGACATACTATTTCCAACTTAAAAATTTCTCAAAATAATACTTACGTAGCAGGTCACTATGCTTCCGGTCTGTTTGGCTTTGTTGATGCAGCAGATGCAAATATCAAAAACTTGACAATTGATGGTGCTGATGTAACCGGTACTCACTGGACTGCAGTAATTGCAGGTTATTTGACCGGTAAAGTAGAGAATTGTCACGTAAAGAATGCAAAAGTTGTATGTAATCACGTAAACGATGAGGCTTGTGGTGATAAAGCCGGAACAATTGTAGGTTATGTAAATAGTGGTATTGTGAAAAGCAGTACTGCTGCTGATTGTACTGTAGCTGCCGGACGCGATGCGGGTCAGCTTGTTGGTTGTGCTAAAGAAACTCAAGTTGAATCTGCTTCATGCTCTGCAACTAATGTAGTGGTTAGTGCCACAGAGGGTTGTACAGGTGCAAACGTTCGTAACGAATTGATAGGTCGTTTGAATTAAACAACAATTACAGGTTTAGGGGGCTTGGTTGTCCCCTAAGCCACAAATGATCGCTTTTGAGAAAATTAATAAAGTTTTAAAGTTAGGATTAGCCCGACCGTGAGGTTCGGCTAATTTTTTTTCTTGTCAAATCTTACAAACCTAAAGGAGCTGTGCCAAAAATAGATTTTGACACAGCTCCATAAATCAATACTAAGAATCTGTTTAAATTTTAAACAGATTCTTAGTATGTTTTTTATTTGTTGTTTTGGCAAGGTCTTTTATTACATTGCCTTTGTGGGCAATTGTTCTTTTGTTGTTGGCATTGAGCATTCTGTTGGCAAGCCGATTTATCACATTTACAATCGGCGCAATCAGCTGCCTTACACTCAGTTGTACATACCTTGCAGTCTTTGTTAGGACAATCTGTATTATGATTGTGGGTGCATGCAGTCTGTTGTTTAGTGCATGGTGCTGAGCAGGTGTTGTCGGCATAAATGGATACTGAACCTGTGATAAGAGCTATTGCCATTATGGCACTTACAAAATATTTCTTCATAATAATTCATTTTTAATTGTTGATACATTGCAAAGATATACGTTTATGTAGTGAAATAAAATATTTCACTACATAAAAATACTCTAAAAATGTAAACTTTTTTTAAGAGCAATACGGTTATTTTTTTTCAATGAGGACTGTGGCATAGGCTGATATGCCTTCTTGACGTCCTGTAAACCCCAATTTTTCGGTGGTAGTGGCTTTTATGGAAATGTCATCGATTTCGCAGCCGATACATGCCGCAAGTTCTTCTTGCATGGAAGGAATGTGCGGGTTGATTTTAGGTTGCTCTGCGCAGATGGTAATGTCGGCGTTGCCGAAAGCGTATCCTTTCTCCCGTAGCAACGTCATAACTTCTTTCAGTAATTTGCGGCTGTCTATACCTTTGAATCTCGGATCGGTATCGGGGAAGTGGTAGCCTATGTCACGCATATTGGCAGCACCTAAGATTGCGTCACATAATGCGTGAATCGCCACATCGGCATCGCTGTGTCCTAACAAACCGAGCGAATGGGGGATTTTTACTCCGCAGAGCCATAAGTCCCGTCCTTCGACGAGACGGTGTACGTCAAATCCCATGCCTACGCGAATCTTCATCTTAGAATCTGTTTTTTAGTTTCCTCCGAATAGATTTTTGAGACCGTCCATGTCAAATGTGAGAGTGAAACGCAGCGTCTGGTCGAGCGGACTGCTTTGCGCCGTAGCGATCATGTATGCTGCATCCAATCGCAAGATGTTCAACGCAAATCCGGCTCCAAGCCCGAAGTATTGCCTGTTGCCTTTAAATTCGCTTTCATGGTAGTATCCGCCTCTTAGGAAGAATTGTTGATTGTAGCTGTATTCAGCGCCTATTGAATAGTTTATTTCTTTAAGTTCCTCGCTGAATCCCCCCGGAGCATCGCTGAACGAATTGAAAATACCGCTTATAGGTGACATGTCTTTCCATTCTTGGACTGCATCTTCGTAAGCAATTTGGTCTTCATAATCGCTCAAGCGAGGTTTGGTGGGGACAAGCAATTTGTTCAAGTCCAAACCGAGGGCGAGAGTGTGATAATCGGCGAGAGGGAACATAAACATAGTTCCCAAACGAAGTGTAGTGGGCAGGAATGCAGGTTCGTTACCGCCGCTGTAGGACACTTTGCTACCTATATTGGAAATATTGAAACCTAACGACCATTGACACTCATTGCGTCCTATGATAGGATATGTGGTGTAATATCCCGATATGTCGGCAGCAAAGGCAGAAGCACCTTTGGTGTCGTCGCTTGACATGGATTCATCGAATGCCAAGTCGGAATAGATGTAACGTAATGCCACACCCATAGAGAAACTCTCTGATAGTTTTCTTGAATAGCCCAAGTCTATCGCCATTTCAAACGGATTGATGGAGTTGATAAGATTTCCTCCGTCATCGCTCATCTGCACTTCGCCAAGTGAGAAATATCGCAGTGATGCGCTGATTGCCTGGTTGTCTTCGTTGCCTAATTTCCAGTAACCGGCAAGGTTGGCAAGATAGATGTCATTTACAAGTTTTCTAAGCCAAGGTGTGTAGGATATGGAAACGCCTGCTTTGCTGTAGGCGAAAGCATACTTTGAGGGATTCCAGAATTGAGAGTTGGCATCGGGGTCGGTGGCTGCTCCGAGATCTCCCATCGAGGCACCTCGGGCATCGGGGATAATGCTTAATGATGTCACGCCTGTAGTGATGGGGTTAAACTCATTCTTTGCCGATTCTTGTGCTGATGCCGTGTGTGGCAGAGCGCATATAACAATCAGTATTATTGCTATTTTTGTTAATGTTTTCATTTGAGATCGAATTATATATGATATAACCGCGTTTTTGCTGAATTATTGTATATGTGGTGTTAGAATCTGTTTAAAATTTTCTTGATTCCTCTCCGTGTGATATACTATTTTTCTCATCGAGTACTATAATCGAAATAGGAGCGGTAACGCCCTTGCCGCTATCACAGTCGAATGTGGCGAACAAGAAATATCTTCCCGGTTTCACTCGGTTTCCGCTGTTGTCTTTCAAATCCCATGAGAATGATGCTCCCGAATTCTTTTTAACGGCGATTATATTGTTGGCGTTGTCTCGTATGTGTAATGAAGAGGCTGATATATCATAATCGCTGTCGATGGCAAGTTCTATACTTGTGCGTGCGACATCGCTTGACGCTGCGAGAGTGCATTTGATATTCTTATCGACGACGTTGAATATTACTTCCTTGCTTGAAGTGTTGCCCGCCATGTCGCTTATTTCTAAACGGGCGGTGTGCTTTCCGTTCGTCAAATTATGCAGAGATAAACTGCCTTTTACCGACTTACCGTTGTTCTCGGCTTGCGTGTAGTTGCTCAATGACGGTATGTTGACTTTTCCGTTGTCTATGATAAGTCTCATGGCACCCTGAATATCATCGGGTTTTGTGTTAATGGAATTATCATCGGCTGCCTCGAAAGATATGACAGGACTGCTTGACGCATATACGTTGCCGTCGGTGTTTTGTCCGTCTATGATAATGCTTGTGATTTCTGGAGGTGTGTTATCATCTATTTTCACGGAATTGTCGTAAGGACTTATCGTGAATCTCTCCTCACATCCCGAAACGATTCTGTTGTCCCGGCTTTTTGCGAATACTGTTATAAGGCAAGTGTCATTTGCTGCCATGCAGTTTTGCGGCAGAGTGATGCTTATGCTGAATTTTCCGTCGACTACCGTACCTGTGGCATGGCATAGTTTTTCTCTCGGATAATATGATTCGAATGTTTCTTTGGTGTTGGGCTTCGTTAAGGTCTTATAATGAGCGTTCTTATCATATATGGTTAAAGTCACATCCCCGTTGAATGATGTATCGATGATACCCGCAGCATCATTCACTGTGCCGGTGACTACTGCTGTAGAGAGCGGCGATAGGGTGATGCTGTCGTTTCCTGCCTGTATTCCATTGATGGTTGTTATCTTACATAGGTTCTTCGGGAAACGGAATTTAACAGCGGGATCGCCAAACAGCGTGAAACTCAATTTGTTGTAATTGTATGCTGTCCCGAATGATTTTTTTGCCTCCATTGCAGCCTCTCCAATAGTGCGGTAACTGCCGTCTTCCTTAAGAGTGAAAAGCAACTCGCTTAACGCCTTGTTCAATTTGTCGTTCTGTGTGGAATATACGGTGCGTGCCGCCGACAGTACTCCGATACCACCGCCGTCGGGTGTGAGTACGATGTCTTCGCTTATGGAACGTCCGTCATTATCGAATTGCGCCGTTTCACACGCTGCTAAGGAGAAGAAAGGCAGGTAGGGATATTTCACCGATTGTACTTTAGGGCTTGTCCAAAGTCTGTTACCACGCGTGAATGCTATAGCACTTGCATGCCCTATGTAGGATACGTAAGCCACACCTTCTTTCAAAAGGGATTCAAGTCTTATTCTTCCCCAATTCTCCGTACCGTTGGTGTTGGATTCCAAATTGGATATGTTGTACCATTCCTGATAGATTTTTGCAATGTTGAGCGCATTGCCTATTGCGCTGCGTATGGTGTCCTCGACGCCAATGGCTTGTATTGTGTGTAAGTTGTTGTCGCCTTGGTCTGCCATTATGAGTATGTTGCTGCGCCACGTCTCGGAGTTGTCGCTGATGATGTAATCGATTGTCTTGGTGATAGCAGCTTCGGCATCTTCAACGGTTTTGGCAGGAATACGTCCTATGCTTATCGACAATATATCGGTAGGGATGGATTTGCCGGAATTGTCGGCAAGAAAACCGAAATAATCATCGGTGGTGTAAGATGACACATTGCCATGACTGTCGCTGCTTTGGTATGTAAGGAGTTGATTTTCGCTTTTTCCTCCGTTTAACCGTCTATTGTCGTAAGAACCGCATCCTAATAGCAGCAGGTATTTCAATTTGTCGGGATTGCGGTCGTAAAGCATTTTCATGAATAAACGGTATGCTGTAGCATCTTGCGCACCTGATGAAAATTCGTTGAAGATGAGTTCTTCCTCGGCTGTTAATACATCAAAATTGTCGTGTGAACGGTGCAGCTCGGCAAGTTTTTCGGCTTGTTCCTTGAAATTCTTAGGGTAAATGATAACCATGTCGGGAGTCGTCTCGCCGTGGAGGTTTTGATTGTCTATAATACCCTCTATTGTTACTTGCTTCAGGGATTCCGTCGGCTTGAACGCTACGAAATGTCCCCATGCTGCTGTTGTCTCAGGGCGGAAACTGACATCGCTGCCATTTCCGTCAAGGATGTATTGCGACTTTGGAGAACCGGTGGTTACATCCCACACGATAACAGTTTTTTGTGTATTCTTGATAATGATATTCTTGTTTGTATCGGAGTTGGCAAGAATCATACGCATCTGTGTGCTGTCTGCGGGAAATTCGTTCCTTTTTATATAGGAGACGGAGTAGCAATCTAATCGGGCATTGTTAATGCCGGTGTCCTCAATGTCTATTCTTAACGAATAGTTCTCGGAAACATCGATACCGGAAGTGATGCCCACCGGAGAGCATATCTCAAACTCATGATAGTAGCCTATTTTCGACAGCGTGTTTGAAGACAATGGAATGTCGACGGAATTGATGCTTGCCGATACAGTAGAGCTTGCATCTACGTTACTGCCTATGGAAAAGGCGAGAGTAACGGGGGTGTTTGCGATGACGTGGGGCATCTTAAACGTTAATTCGTAATCTTCAAGAAGATTTTCCCCGTAGAACGTTTTTCCGCTGTTTAAGAAAGAGAACAACTCTTTGTTGTGGAAAACGTAGTCGTAACTCTGTTCTATATCTGTGGTGCTCTCGGTGTCTGCGGCTGTAACGGCATCTGCTACGTTCAATGGTTGATATGTGTCGCTGTCGGTGATGAAATAGTATCCGTATTTTGAATAGGGATTGACTTTCCCGATGAAATACGGATTGCCATCGATAGTGTTGATTTGCAACTCTGTTGCCCCATGTGCATAGAAGAATATTTTGCCGTTATGGATTGTTACAGGCACTTGTGACAGGTCGTCGGGAAGTGCGGTTGTGAGAACTTCATCAAGAACATATCCGCCTCTTCCGAATACTTTTACGCTGTTAATGTCATTGAATCCCATTAAAGAGAGTTGTTCTTCGGTTATTTCATGAACGCCTGTTTCGCTCACGCTTATTTTAGCCCATTTGCCGTGTGCCAACTTGGATTCTGTGGTGAAGTGATTAGATGGCAATGCAAAAGCAGATGCCGAATTCCACAGCATAACCATTGATAATATGCAGCAGTAAAGTATTGTCCTTGTGTTCATGGGTGACAAGTTGATGTATTTGACTATGATATGTTATTTAACCTTGAAGTGTAGAACTTCAAGACTGTCTAATTTTCCGCTTATGGTGCTGTTTATAGTTAAGGGAAAAGCTCCGTCATGCCGATAACCGGTAAACAGTATGTCTCCTATTTTGAATGTGAAATACTTGCTTAACTCTTCAATTAAAGAATCAATGTCTAAAATCATATCGGAAAGCAGGGTTTCGGATATGACTTCGCCATCCTGCTCCAAATGGAGAACCGTATTATCGGATAGGTTGCAATTCTCCACGGGGATAAAGTCTCCTAAAACAGCCGAGCCATCGAATGCGTTCTTGACAGAATCATCGAATGCTATTGTTGCAGAACCACTGAAATCATGTGCTTCAATGCATAATCCTACGGTAACGGCATCGTAATAGCGCGGAGCGAAACGCTTGGCAATATTCTTGCCTAAACGGTTTATCCTCACCGCCAAAGCCGGGTGTGCAATGAATCTGTCGGCAAAATCGGGCAGGAACAATGGCTTTCCGTCTTTAAGTAAAGACGAATCTGCCATGAGATAGACCGACGGAGTTTCTTTGGCGTTATTCTTGTAGTTACCCTTAATGCCGATTACTTTCATTGTGCAACGTGTTATTCTTTACAAGTTGAAGCTGTCTTTTCGTTCTCTTGCATTCTGTTGTAAATCAAGGCAAGATGTGCGTATATAGATGTGTTTTGAATCACGATGTCTTCGGGAGCTTTTATGCGGTAGGGGGTGAAATTCCATATAGCCTTAAGCCCGCAAGCAATCATCTTGTCGGCAGCCTCTTGAGCATGCTCCACGGGAACGGCAAGGATACCGATTTCTGTGCCGGTCTCCTTACGGTATTTAGCAAGCTCTTCCATATCATAGATGGGAACATTGCAAATGCTTGTGCCTATTATTTCTTGCTTTATGTCAAATCCAGCCACGATATTAAGCCCGTATTGAGACAGTCCTGAATCTCGCATGAGCGCACCGCCAAGGCTGCCCACGCCCACCATGAAAGCGTTATGAACTTCCTTGAAACCGAGGAAGTCGGCAAGTTCATGAACAAGAGTGTCCACCTCATATCCGATGCGGGTTTTGCCTTTTATGTTCAGGAACGACAAGTCTTTAGCTATTTGAGATGCGTCTACCTTTATTTCTTTGGCGATTTGAGTAGACGAAACATATTCAACCTTTTGGCTTTGCAGCAGGTTGACGTATGCGAGATACCACGGCAAGCGCCTGAGCGTAGGCTCAGGTAAAATAGTTTTTATCTTATGTAGTTCTTCTGCCATTGTACATCATACTGTTATTAAGTGTGCAAAAATACAAATTATTCCCCTCTTCCCCAAATTTTTAACTTTTACATGGCATTTATGTGCTTTCCTCGAAATTAAAAGTTTTTATTGGCAATATTTTTTTGGGAAAGGTTTTGTGGTTTTGAGGAAATGTTGTAACTTTGTGCGCTGATTTCCGAATAGGCTCAAAATTAAGTGGTTCGGCAGTTGACGAATCCGCCTCACGGGTTAACTTTTATAAGTTTTTTAAATAAATGTACGCAATTGTAGAAATTCAAGGACAGCAATTTAAGGCAGAAGCCGGAAAATTTTTGTATGTCAATTATCTCGGTGACCAAGCGAAAGCAGGTGATTCAGTAGAATTTCCTAAGGTTCTTTTGGTAGACGCCGACGGTGCTGTGAAAGTAGGTGCGCCTACCGTTGAAGGTGCAAAAGTTGTATGCGAAGTAGTTGAAACTCTTGTTAAGGGTGATAAGGTACTCGTATTCAAGAAAAAGAGAAGAAAAGGTTATCGTCGTTTGAACGGTCACCGTCAATATTTCTCTAAAGTAGTGATTAAAGACGTTATTGCTTAACCTCTAAAAATTTTAAAGAAATGGCACATAAAAAAGGTGTAGGTAGTTCTAAGAACGGTCGTGAATCAGAAAGCAAACGACTTGGTGTTAAAATTTTTGGTGGTCAATTCGCTAAGGCAGGTAATATTATCAAGCGTCAACGCGGTACAGTTCACCACGCAGGTGAAAACGTTGGCATGGGTAAAGACCACACATTGTATGCTTTGATCGACGGTACAGTGGCTTTTGTTACAAAGGCTAACCGCAAATATATCAAAGTAGTTCCTGTTGCGGAAGCAAACTGATAATGTATTTCTCTCTCGCTATTGGGAGTGAATGAGCATTGAGACGATTATGGAGCTGTGTCCAAATTTATTTTTGGCACAGCTCCTTTAGGTTTGTAAGAATTAACAAGATGCAAGTCATTTATACTTAACTTGTAATAACGAAGCTGATTGTTAATTATGCCACACCGCCCTTTAAAATTTTCACGTAAACATAGGCGTTGTGACGAGAAGAGCGGACACCAACTTCTAAAATCACATGGGTACAGTATTGATTTCAATATTAATAGCTTATTTTGCTTTGTTGATGATAGTTTCCCGCCTTATTTCTCACGGTAGGCGAGACGGCAACGATGTTTTCTTCACCGCAGGAAGCAATGCCTCATGGTGGGTGGTGTCGATAGGCATGATAGGTGCAAGCGTGAGCGGAGTGAGTTTCCTTTCGGTGCCCGGAATGGTAGGAAATATAGGGTTTCGGTATCTGCAGACGGCTTTAGGCTTTATACTTGGCTATATTCTGATTGCAAGGGTGTTGTTGCCGGTGTATTACCGTTTGCCGTCTCCAAGCATCTATGAATATCTTGACCGACGGTTCGGACGGAATGCCTACAAAACGGGTGCATGGTTCTTCCTTTTGTCTAAGATCTTTGGCACTGCCGCCAAGGTGTATGTGATAGCCCTTGTGTTGCACTCTATAGCGTTTGCTCCGTTGGGTATACCGTTTTCAGTCGGCGTATTTATGATTATTTTCATGATTTGGTTGTACACCCGCAAAGGAGGCATGAACACGATAGTGTGGACCGATTTGTTGCAGACGGTTTTCATGGTGCTGGCATTAGTGCTTATCATTGTAACATTCGCCCATGAACTTGGACTTGACTTTCCGGGACTTGTGGAACTTGCGGTGAATAGTCGTTGGTCGCAATATTTTGAATTTCACGATTGGAGTAGTAAGCAGCACTTTGTGAAGCAATTCCTGTCGGGAGCGTTCATCGCTTTGGTTATGACCGGTCTTGATCAGGATATGATACAAAAGAACCGTGCCATTCGCACGCTGAAACAGTCTCAGAAGAATATGTATTGGTATGGTTCGGCGTTCGTACCGCTCAATTTCTTGTTCCTCTTGCTTGGAGTGCTTATGCTCCAATATGCGTCGGTGAATGGGATAGAATTGCCTGCAGGAGGAGATGAGTATCTTCCGTTCTATGTGAGTGAAGGGCACTTCGGTATGTTGGTCTCGGTGTGTTTCGTTATAGGTATTGTATCGGCTACATTTTCCAGTGCCGATTCATCGCTGACATCGCTTACCACATCGTTTTGCGTGGATGTGGCAGAAAAGAAAGACGATGTGATGTTGCGTAAACGAGTGCATATCATGTTCTGTGTCCTATTGGTAGCAGTGATATATCTAATCAGGGAAGTAAATGACAGCTCGCTCATAGACCTTATCTACGTGATGGTGTCCTATACTTACGGACCATTGCTCGGAATGTTTGCGTTCGGACTTTTTACGCACCGCCGCACTTGCGACCGCGCTATACCCTATATATCCATAGCCTCGCCCATGCTATGTTTCGTTATAGAAAAATATTGCGCAACAGCATTCGGTTATCACTTCGGTTACGAACTGCTCATGCTCAATGGCGCAATAACATTCACCGGTCTCCTCGCTCTGTCTAAGTCAACATAAGATGTTGAAAAACGGCATAAAATTGTCGAAAACCGGCAGGGCAACCGCATCAAAATTCCGTCTTATATTTGGTAGAACTTCAAATCTTTCAGAGGTAATAAGTAACTAAAATTGTTTGTAAAACGACAGAAAATACATG